>MDSV01035216.1_pt1 | contig 10811 bp, 9 predicted proteins | sample 810851 | NCBI WGS metagenome assembly MDSV01 (sample SAMN05326640, study PRJNA326480) | marine metagenome | isolation source: seawater | place: Atlantic Ocean: North East | collected 2012 | reverse complement strand
TTTTAACAATTGAGTTTTTTTTTAAATTATTTTCAAAAAAAACTATATTTTTTGATTCCTTTATCCATTTTGGAATAGTTATTTTTTTTACTCTTCCCGGTTTAGAAAAAAAATATCTTTGGGAAACATAATTATTACATTTTGTTTTTAAATCAGTTTTCAGAATATTTGCCTTTACATGAATTTTAATTGCAATATCCAAAAGGTTTACCCCTGAAGAAGAGGGTATCATGTGACTAGAAAAATAGCCCCCAGACAACCTTGAGGCGACCTCTATTATAAATATTTTATTTTTATGAATTACTAAGTCACCTTTAAGAGTGGCATTTTTAACTCCTAGATTTAATGCTATTTTTTGCATTAAATTGTTAATTTTTACTAGGTATTTTTTTTGAAATTTAGAGGGCATGTCACTCCCATTTTCGATAACGTTAGGTTTAAATTTTTTTAAATATTCATAATTTCTATCTGAAACCCCCACGGTAAAAGCCTTATTTTTAACAATAACTGTTTCGGTGCTTAATTGTGGACCGTCTAAAAATTCTTCTAATATTAATTTCTTAGCTACAGAATGATCCATTGATTTATTAAATAGTTTTTTTAGTTTATTTTTATCTACAATGTATACCCCCCTCGCACCCCTACTATCTATAGGTTTAATTATTGCAGTTTTGAATAAATTAATTTTATTCTTAAATTCATTAAAGTTTGTAATTAAACAAAACTTTGGAACCAAAATTCTAAGCTCCTGAAATTTTTTTTTCATTAAATATTTATCAGAAAAAATTTCTGCTGCTTTTAATGGAATAGATCTCAATTTTAATTTTTTTGCTACGCTCGCAACAGTAAAAGGAACGTCAGCACTAAGACTCATAACACCATTAATTTTTGTAACTTTTTTGTTAAAAATAATAGCTTTTTTTGTAGTTAATTTTTGATCGTAAGTACTAGCTTTTATAAAGTGATTAGAATATTTTCTTGCTGGAGCATTATTGGATTGATCAGAGATAATAGTTTTATATCCAATTTTTCTTGCATATTTAACACCTGGGATTGCTTCTTTTCCGCCGCCGATAAAAAGAATAGTTTTTTTTGGAGGCATTATTTTAAAAACATTCCACCATCCACATTTATAATTTGTCCATTTATATAACTAGATTTTTCTGATAATAAAAATTCAACTACATTTGCAATTTCTTGTGGTTCCCCAATTCTGTTTAATAAAACTCTTCCATAGTAAGGGTGTTTTCTAAAATTTTTTGCCAGTCTTGTTCTTATTAAGCCGGGTGAAATTGCATTTACACGCACCTTTTTTTTACTGAAAAAGATGGACAAGTTTTTTGTGAAAGCTTCTATGCCAGCCTTAGATATTGCATAATGACTAGAAACTGGCCCCCCAGAAATTGCACTGAATGAACTTATATTAACAATACTTCCTTCTCTTTTAATAAGACCAATAATCTTTTGAGTTAAAAAAAATGGTCCAGTAAGATTTACATCCATGACTTGATCAAAATCAGATCTAGAAATTTTACCAAATTTATTTGGTATATTGATTCCAGCATTATTTATTAGGCCATCAAGTTTTATTTTTTGATATCTTAAAAAATCAGATATCTTTTTTACAGAATCTTTTTTTGAAATATCTTCACTTATATGTGTGTAGTTTTTACTATTTATATTTTTCTTAGATCTCGCTATTCCAATAACATTATGTTTTTTTGATAAAAGGTATCTAGCAAGTACATTCCCTATACCACTTGATGTTCCTGTGATTAAATAATTTTTACTATAATTATTTTTTTTCATTATAATATTTTAAAATAGTTTTAACTATTTTTTTAGTTGATAATCCCAAATAATTCAAATTTTCTTCAGGCAGACCTGTTTTGCCAAATTTATCTCCAGTATTTATTGATAGAATCTTATTAGGTTTTTTTTCTGAAATTATTTGAGAAATCATAGAGCCAAGTCCACCAAATTGGTTATGATCTTCGACTACTACTATAATTTTACTTTTCTTATTAATTTCTAATATTCCCTTGATATCCAATGGTTTTATGGAATGAATATTTATTAGACCACAATTAATGCCTTTTACCTCTAATTCTTCACAGGCTTCCATAGAATTCTGAAGCATATACCCGTATGAAATTATATTAATTTTTTGTAGCTTTTTAATTACTTGTATTTTTTGATGATTATATTTGACTTTTTTTGTTATTGTTTTTGCTTTTGGAAAGAAAAGTCTTAGATACCCTGGTTTTTTTGATTTTAAAAACTCTGGTAATAGTAATTTCAATTGGTGAGAGTCAGCAGGACTGTATATCTCAATATTAGGCAAACTACTCATTAATGCTAAATCTTCACCAGTTTGATGCGTCGCGCCATCTGGAGAAAGAGTCATGCCCGAATGTAGACCGACTAATTTAACATTTAAATTTGAATAGCATATAGATTCTCTAATTTGATCAAAAGCTCTTCCTGTTAGAAAAACAGCAAGACTTTGAACAATTGGTGTCATTCCAAATTGAGCAATACCCCCTGCGATTCCAATCAAATTTTGCTCAGCAATTCCGACCTGTATATACCTTTTTTTTGTTATTTTTTTTAGATTATTTGTTTTAGCCACCGTTCCAAGGTCTGCATCTAACAAGAAATATTTTTTATTTTTCAAAATAATTTTTTTTAGGTAATAGGCATAAGCATCTCTTATGCTTGAAAAATCGTCCTTTTCTGAAAAATCTAATGAAAATTTAACTTGATTACTATCCTTGATAGTTGATTGTCCAAAATCATAGGTATTCTTTATTTTCATTAATTTTTACCTTGAATTTCTTTAATATGTTTCTTTGTTATTGGCTGTCCATGTGCACTTACTAAACCTTCTATTGATTTCAAACCTTTTCCCGCCAAAGTATCAGCTAAAATTACAGTAGGCTTATCACCCCTGTAGTCTAAAAATTTTTTAAAAGCCTTAGTCAAACTTTTGTGATCGTTTCCATTAATTCTAATAGTATTCCAATTAAAAGATTTATATTTTTTTTCAAAAGGCTCTACGTTCATTATCTCTTTTGTGAATCCATCAATTTGGATTTTATTTATATCAATGATTGCACATAAATTATTTAGTTTGTGATGTGCGGCAAACATTGCTGCCTCCCACACTTGTCCTTCATTTTGCTCCCCATCACCCATAAGACAATAAACTTTAGGAGATTTTTTTTTAGAAAATCTTTTTGAAGCTATTGCGTAACCACAAGCTAAAGAAATACCTTGCCCTAGAGAGCCTCCTGAATTTTCTATCCCTGGAAGTGAGTACAGTTTGGGATGACCCAACAAAGGTGAATCAAATTTTCTTAAAGTAGGAAGAATTTTTTTACTAAATAAACCCTTGTAAGATAAAATTGCATATAGCGTAGGACAGTAATGGCCCGCTGAAAGAATTACCAAATCTCTAGAATTAGATTTATAATTATTTTTATTAATATTCAAAAACCCGGAAAAATAAAGATTAACCAATATGTCAAGAGAGGATAAAGAGCCACCGGGGTGGCCAGATCCAGCTTCATTAAGCATTTTTAATACTTCCAGTCTAATTTTACCTGAAAGGTTATCTAGGTCTTTTATTTTTTTAGCTGATACCTTCATACTTATCTCTTGATTTTTTTGGAATCTCATTCCATTTATTATTAAAGTCATTTAAACCACCTAGACTCAAATGATTTTCAAGAGACATTCTCAAAGTCTTTGGAGGAACAGTTGCAATATCTGCTCCAGCAATTATAGCTTTTTCAAGCTGATTTGGATATCTAAAACTTGCAGCAATTATTTTTGAAGTGACATCAGAGTTTTCAAAAATTTTTTTTGTTCTGGATATAAGATTATCATCACTTAAATTAAAATCATCTTTTCGCCCAACTATCATTGAAACGTATGTCGCACCACTTTTGGCAAAAAGAAGTGCAGTTATGGGGTCAAAACAAAGAGTAATATTTGTTTTGATCTTAAGTTTATTAAGATCTTTCATTAGACCTAAATATTTTTCAAAAGCAGGAACTTTAACAACTATATTTTTATTGATTTTATTAAAATATTTAGCCTGTGAGATTTGTCCATTTTTAGATTTGGCCGTTAATTGCATACTTACTGGATTTGGATAAATTATTTTTGAAATCTTCTTTACTATATCTACGGGATCATGATTTTTGTAAGAAGACAGTAAAGCGGGATTTGTTGTTACACCCGATATTAAGCCTAAATTATTCCAATACTCAACTTCAGTAATATCTACACTATCAAGGAATAATTTTGTCATGTTTAAAATAATTTTAATACAGCTATATATTCTATTGGTATTTTATCAAGTATATTTTAGATATAGATATAATTTAGCTAATATAAAAAATTTTAAAATGGTAAAATTTATTTCAGAAATTTCAAGCAATCACAATAATGACATAAATAGAAGTATTAGATTAATTAAGATTTCGGCAGAAATTGGATTTGATATTGTTAAATTTCAATTATTTAAAATAAATAAATTATTTACTAAAGAAATTTTAAACAAATCTAAAGCCCATCGAAACAGGAAAAAATGGGAACTAAACGAGAAACATATTCCTGTATTAGCAAATCACTGCAAGATGAATAATATAAAATTTTGCATTACACCTTTTTATCTAGAAGCTGTTGATATAATTAAGCCCTATGTTGATTATATAAAAATAGCATCATATGAAATATTGTGGAAAGAATTGCTCATCAAGTGTGCAAAAGCAAACAAACCAATAATCATATCAACTGGGATGGCTAATATTAAAGAAGTAATGGAAGCTGTAAAAATTTTGAAAAATAATGATGCAAAAAAAATAATAATATTACACTGCGTCTCAAATTATCCTGCAAAAATTGAAAGCTTGAATTTATCAGCAATTCAAACTATTAGAAAAAAAACTAAATTAATTACTGGATGGTCAGATCACTCAAGCAGCAAATTAGTTGTAAATAGAGCAATTGAAAAATGGAATGCTTCATATGTTGAGTTACATTTAGACTTAGAAGGAAAAGGTTTTGAATTTAAATCTGGTCATTGTTGGCTGCCAAATGAAGCTAAAGACTTAATAAATTTTACAAAAAAAAAAAAAAAGATTGATGGAAATAGTATAAAGCAGCCAAATAAATTAGAAATGAAAGAAAGAAAATTTAGAGCAGACCCTGTTGATGGTTTAAGGCCAATAAAAAAATATAGAGGTTTAAAAATAGATTAATGGATAAATCAATAATAATTGCAGCAGGCTTAGGTAGCAGGCTAAGGCCATTGACTAATGATTTGCCAAAATCACTTTTAAAAATAGGAAACGTATCTATTATAGATACTCAAATTAAAAAATATAAAGAAAATAATATTAACAACATCAATATTATTGTTGGCTATAAAAAAGAGAAATTTAAAAAAAGAAAAGAAAAACTTTTTATTAATAAAAATTATAATAATAATAATAGTCTCGAGTCATTGTTTTATGCAAATAAAATATTGACTGGCAATTGTTACATTTCTTATTCAGATATAATTTATAAGAAGAATGTTTTATCTGAATTAAAAAAATCAAAACATGATATAACTTTAGTTATAGACAAGGATTGGAAAAAATCATATGTGGGAAGAAAGTTTCATCCAATTTCAGAGGCAGAAAAAGCTACTATTAATAAGCATGGTGAAGTAATAAAAATAGGTAAATCAATTGTATCAAAAAACAAAAAACTGTACGAATTTATTGGTTTATTTAAATTAAATAACACTGGATGTGAGATATTTAAAAAATTTTATAGTATCGCCAAAAAAAAACATATAAATAAAAAATTTTTTAATGCAAAAAAATTTAGTAAAGCTTACATAACTGATTTTTTTTCTTACTTAATAAAAAAAAATATAAAAATAAATACAATAATAGTTAAAAATAATTGGATGGAAATTGACACTTTTGAGGACTATACTAAAGCTCAAAATTTTTTTATAAAATAATAAATTTAAATTCGAACCGATGCTAGTTATTTAAAATGAGAAAAAATAATAATAAAATTGTTTATGTACCAATGGCTTATGACGTCTTTCATCGTGGGCACCTCAAAATTATAAACAAAGCACAATCAAAAGGAAAAGTGTATTTAGGTCTTTTGACAGATAAAGCTATTGCTCAGTACAAAAAAATTCCTTTAATTCCTTATAATGAAAGATTACGACTTGCAAAAAATTTAAAAAATATCACTAAAATTATTAAACAAGATTCACCAAATCCCTCAAATGTTTTGAATCAAATTAAGGCTGATTATTTGGTGCATGGTACAGATTGGAAAAATGATAATAGAAAAATAATTAGGAGCAATGCAATAAAAGCTATTAAAAAAGTTGGTGGAAAGCTAATTGAGGTTGAATCAACAAAAAATATCTCAAAAGAATATTTAAAAGAACAAGAAACTAATTTAATTACTACAGAGTCGCGTGTATCTCTTTTAAAAAGACTAATTGAGTCACAAAAAATTGTTCGTATCTTAGAGGCACACAGCCCATTAACAGGTCTTATCATTGAAAATTTGAAATTTGCAAAAAGTTCTACTTCAAGAGAATTTGATGGTATGTGGTCATCCAGCTTAACAGATTCTACAGTCAGGGGTAAACCAGATAACCAATCAGTAGATCTTTCAGTAAGATATAATGGAGCAAGTGAGATATTAGATGTAACAAAAAAACCAATGATATTCGATGCAGACAATGGAGGAAGAATTGAACACATACCTTGGGCTATTAAAACAATGGAGAGATTGGGTATTTCAGCGATTATGATTGAAGACAAAATTGGTTTAAAAAAAAATTCGTTATTTAAAACTCAAAAAGGTGTTAAGCAAGATTCGATCAAAAATTTTTCAAAAAAGATTAGTGCCGCAGTAAATGCTAGAAGAAATACTGATTTTCTAATTGGAGCAAGGATTGAAAGCTTTATCTTAAATAAAGGGCTAGATGATGCTTTAAAAAGAGCTGAAGCTTACTCGAAAGTCGGTGCAGATTTAATTATGATACATAGTAGGGAAAAAAATCCAAAGGAAATATTTTCATTTAGCAAAAAGTTTGTTAAAAGCAAGCACTACAAACCTATAGTAGCAGTACCTTCGACTTATTATAAAACAAAAGAATCAGAATTGATTAAAAATCATATTAGTATTGTTATATATGCAAATCATCTTCTAAGGGCAGCGTATCCTGCGATCAAAGAAGCCGCTAAGAAAATTTTAAAAAATGAAAGATCTTTTGAAACAGAGAGTAAAATCAGTAAAATAAGTGAAATAATTTCGCTGATATAAATGATTTATTGTGAAGATTTAATCAATCATTTGAAGAAAGAAAAAATTAATTTTTTTACAGGAGTGCCTGATAGTGTTTTAAAATCACTATCACCATATATGGAGAGTGAGAAAAAAAACCATATAATTGCAGTTAACGAAGGTAGCGCTGCATCAATTGGAATAGGCTATCATCTTTCTACAAAAAAATTACCTTGTATATATTTTCAAAACTCAGGATTGGGAAATGCGGTAAATCCCCTGGCCTCAATTGCACATGACAAGGTATACTCAGTACCATTACTGCTAATGATTGGATGGAGAGGATCTCCCAATTTACCAGATGAACCGCAGCATAAAGTAAAGGGAGAAATTACAAAAAAATTACTTAAATTATTAAATATTGACTATTGCCACCTTAAATCAAAAAAAGATTTGCCCAAATTATCACAATTAATTCAAAGTTCTAGAATAAAACTAAAACCTGTGGCATGCTTGATTGAAAATAAGACCCTTATACAAAAAAAAAATAAAAGAAATATTAAACCAGTAGCAAAATCTAATATTAAAAGAATAGAAGTTATAGAAAAGATATTAAACTATATTGATAAAAAAACTTTAATTATTTCATCTACAGGTTTTGCTTCAAGAGAACTGATGCAAATCAGAAAAATAAAAAATCTAAATAAGGGGAAAGACTTTTATATGGTTGGAGGCATGGGGCATTCAAGCTCTGTTTCCTTAGGTGTATCATTGTTTACAAAAAAAAATACTATTTGTATCGATGGTGATGGATCAATGTTAATGCACCTGGGTTCAATTTTTTCATTATCTTTTTTTGGCCCAAAAAATATAAAATATATTTTAATCAATAATAACTCTCACGAATCAGTTGGCTCTCAAACAACAAATATAGATAAAATAAATTTCAAACTTTTTGCAAAATCATTGGGTTTTAAGAAATTTTATCAAATAAATAAAAAAAAAGAATTAGATACAATCATTAAAGGTTTTATAAAAACAAAAGGACCTTGTTTCTTAGAAGTAAAAATAAAAATAGGATCGATAGAAAATCTTTCAAGACCAAAAGATTTAATATCTATAAAAAAAAATTTTATGAAAAAATAAAATGTTGATAACAGAAAATTTCAAATTAGACTTAGAAAAAAAAGTAAAAGGAGACAAAATATTTTTATTAACTGGTAAAAATTCATTTTATAAATCAGGCGCAGACATACAGTTTAAAGAATTAATAAAAAAAAAAAATGTGAAGTTTTTTTTTAAAAAATCTAAATACCCTAATGTTGTTGAGTTAAAAAGAATTATACTATCAATAAAAAAATTTAACCCCGACTCAATTGTTGCCGTAGGAGGAGGCTCAGTACTAGACTATGCAAAGATTGCAAACTGCATTAGTGAAATTTCAAACCTTGAAAATCAAATAATTAATTCTAAATACAAGTTAAAAAAATCAAAACAATTAATTGCAATACCCACAACTGCTGGTTCAGGAGCAGAAGTTACCAGTAATGCAGTTATATACGTGAATAAGATTAAATATTCTTTTGAAGGATATGAACTCGTACCTGATGAGTTTATAATTAACCCCAAACTTGTTCTTAATTTAAATTTAAAACTTAAATCGTCAGCAGGCTTCGATGCTATATCGCAAAGTATAGAATCGTTAATTTCTGTAAAATCTAACTTAAAAAGTTATAATTTCGCAGTTAAGTCACTAAAGTTCTCTTTAAACTCTTACATAGATTATTTAAAAAGACCTAATCTTAAAAATAGTTATGACATGGCACTTGCAGCTAATTTATCAGGAAAAGCTATTTCAATTTCTAAAACAACAGCTCCTCATGCTATTTCATATCCTTTTACATCGCATTTTTCCATTGATCATGGACACGCAGTATCTTTGACTTTAAATAAATTTCTAAAATTTAATTATAAAAATATGCAGCACTCTAAGTGTGATTTTAGTTTAAAAAATAGATATAAAAAAATTTTTGAACTAACTAAATCTAAAAATATTAATGATCTTGATCAATTTTTAATAAAATTAAAAAAAAGAGCAGGATTAGAGGATAATTTTGAAAAACTAGGAATTAATATAGATAAATCAATGAATAGAATATTAAATGGTGTAAATTTAATGAGATTAAAAAATAATCCAGTTGATCTGCAGGTTAAAGATCTAACTGATATTCTAAAATCAGATAGTAATTATTAATTATTAAAAACAGATATTATAAATGACGAACCTAAGAATTAAAAAATTTTATGATATTGGTAAAAACCAGCTTTACCCTATTTGCAGAAGTTTAACTGGAGTTGGTGTTACAAAAACTTTAAAAATTATAAAAAAAAATTTTCCAGAGCTTAAAATTTTACGTGAAAAATCTGGAAAAAAAGTTTTTGATTGGAGCATCCCCCCAGAATGGAATGTAGTTGATGCATATGTAATTGATAGATTTAATAATAAGATAATTAATTTTAAAAAAAATAATCTTCATTTAATTGGGTATTCTGTTCCTGTAAAAAAAAATATGAATAAGGTTGAACTTTTTAAGCATCTCTATTCACTACCAGAGCAAGCTAATGCAATTCCTTACATTACTTCATATTATAAAAAATATTGGGGTTTTTGCATTACAGACAATGAAAAAAAAGAATTTAACAAAAAATATAGGGATAGTGACAAATTTAAAGTTATTATAAAGTCAAATTTAAACAAAAGGGGCCATCTAAATTATGGAGAGTTGGTAATTAAGGGAAAATCAAAACAAGAAATTCTAATATCAACTTATATTTGTCATCCCTCTATGGCTAATAATGAATTGTCAGGTCCTATTGTATCAATGTGTTTGATTGATTATTTTAAAAGATTTATAAATTTAGAAAAAACGTTAAGATTTATTTTTATACCTGAAACAATTGGGTCGATAACTTATTTAAGTAAAAATTTAAAAAGATTAAAAACCAATCTAATTGGTGGATATAATTTATCCTGTATAGGCGATGATAGAGATCATTCTTGTATGTTCTCTAAATATAATAACACCCAATCAGACAAAGCACTGATTAAAGCCTATAAAGACCTAAAAATAAAATTTAAAATATATTCTTTCTTAAAAAGAGGCTCAGATGAAAGGCAATATTGCTCACCATCAGTTGAGTTGCCAATAGCCTCGATATTTAGGACGAAGTATGGAGAATATCCAGAGTACCATACCTCTCTTGATGATTTTAATCTTGTAACCAAAAAAGGAATTTTTGGGGGCTACACAATTTCAAAAAAAGCAATTGAAATTTTACTTAAAACTATAATTCCGAAAAATAAAATCACTTGTGAACCGCAAATGGGAAAAAGAAACCTTTATCCAAACTTATCTTCTAAGAAACCAAAAAATGAAACAAGAAATTTAATGAATTTTCTTCAATATGCTGATGGAAAAAACTCATTAGAA
>MDSV01011613.1_pt1 | contig 10811 bp, 6 predicted proteins | sample 810851 | NCBI WGS metagenome assembly MDSV01 (sample SAMN05326640, study PRJNA326480) | marine metagenome | isolation source: seawater | place: Atlantic Ocean: North East | collected 2012 | reverse complement strand
AGTGGTCTATCAACTGCAAATATTAAAGCTAGGCCAGCCTCAGGAATACCTGCTTGAGCTAATACTATAACAAGCATTACAATTCCAGCACTAGGAACTGCTGCTGCTCCAATTGATGCCAGTGTTGCTGTTGAAATTATACCGAGTTGATCTACAATAGATAACTCTAGTCCAAATGTTTGGGCTATAAATACGGCAGCAACTGCTTGATACACTGCTGTTCCGTCCATATTAATAGTTGCTCCAATAGGTAAAACAAAACTTGAAACCTCCTCCTCCACTTTTAAGTGGTTAGTAACCCTATCCATTGTCACTGGAAGTGTTGCTGCACTTGAGCTTGTTGAAAATGCGACCAATTGTGCGGGTAAAATTCCCTTTAGAAAATATTGCGGTGACTTTCCAGTCATTAATTTCACGATTATCAAATAAAAAACCAATAAAATAACAAGACCTAATATAAGTGTTAGCGAGTAAAGTAACAGACTGGTTAGTAGGTCGGCGTTAGGGGCTTCAGCAACAAGAGTAGCTAATAAAGCAAACACTCCGTAAGGCGCACAAAGCATTATCAAATCAATTATTTTTAAAACAACATCATTTAATGAATCAAAAAATAATTTTAATGGTTTAGATTTATTTTCAGGAATTAAAATCATCGAAATGCCAAATAGAATTGCGAAGAAGATTATTTGAAGCATATTTTTATTACTTGATGCAGCTCCCACTATATTTGATGGGACTAAATCTATCAGAGGCTGAAGCGGACCTTGTGATTTTTGATCTCTTGCGATTTTTCTTTTTTCAGCAGCATCAGATGAGTATGCTTCTATAAGCTCGGTCCTAGTTTTCTCGCTAACACTTTCACCTGGTTTTATAAAATTAACAACTAACAACCCAATAGAAACTGCACATATGGTAGTAAAAAGATATGTTGTAATTGTTTTTGCTCCCATTGATGACAGTCTAGAAATATCCTTTAAATCAGAAATCCCTTTTATTAAGGATGCAAGAATTAACGGTATAGCAATGAGTTTTAGTGAATTAATGAAAATTGTTCCAAAAGGCTTAATCCAATTGGTTATGAAAATTGTTCCCCCGTTGATTGTACTCATAATAAAGCCAAATACAACACCTGCAATCATACCAATTAAAATTTTTAAGTGAAGTGACATTAAATATTATTTGAATTGTTAATTAACATGTTGTCAAGAATTACAAGTGCGGTCATTGATTCTACAATTGGAACTGCTCGTGGCACCACACATGGATCGTGCCTGCCCTTGCCTTTCATTTCTTTTAAATCTCCATCCTTATTAATTGTTTTTTGTGACTTCATAATTGTAGCTACAGGTTTAAAAGCAACATTAAAAAACACATCCATACCGTTGCTAATACCCCCCTGAATTCCACCTGAAAAATTTGTTATTGTCTTTCCTTCACTATCGAATTGGTCATTATGTTTACTTCCAAACATCTTGGTACCATCAAAACCACTTCCGTATTCAAAACCTTTGACTGCATTTATAGAAAGCATAGCTTTACCTAGTTCTGCATGTAATTTATCAAAAACAGGTTCACCTAGGCCAATAGGAACCCCACTTACTACGCAAGAAACAACACCTCCTACAGTATCACCATTTTTTCTTGTTTTAATAATTAACTCTTCCATTTTTTTTGCAGTATTTTCATCAGGACACCTGACTATATTTTTTTCAGAATCACTTAAATTATAATCCTGATATGTATTTTTTAAAGAAATACTCCCAACTGACTTAACGAAGCCTATTATTTTAATATTTTTTAAAATTTGTTTGGCAATAGATCCAGCTACCACCCTACAAGCAGTTTCCCTGGCAGAACTTCTTCCTCCTCCTCTATAGTCTCTATTTCCATACTTTTTTTCATAAACATAGTCTGCATGTGATGGTCTAAAAACATCTTTGATGTGATCGTAGTCCTTCGATTTTTGATCCTTATTTTTAATAATGAAACCAATTGGTGTGCCAGTTGTTTTTCCTTCAAATAATCCTGATAAAATTTCAACTTTATCATCCTCTTTTCTCTGTGTAACAATTTTAGATTGCCCAGGTCTTCTTCTGTCTAAATCGTATTGAATTTTACTTATATCAATATCAATATTTGATGGGGAACCATCAATGATACCTCCAATGCAAGGGCCGTGAGACTCACCAAAAGTTGTGAGTTTAAATATTTTACCAAAAGAATTGCCCATAAAACATCAAAAATAAGTTTAAATTTTAAGACATTATAATCTTTATTTCCAAAACTTATTTTTGCTGCTTAAACCAATCCCTGGATTAAAAGTGTTGGTTGGATCTAATTCTTTATAAAAATTTAATAAATCTTTTTTTGCAACATACTCATGACCAACATTGTGTTCAGAGGGGTATTCAGCACCTCTTTTATCATAAATATTAAACATTTTTTTCTTAATATCTTTTTGGTCAAAACCTTTTTTAATAATATAGTTTTGATGAAGAACATGACAGAATAAGTGTCCATAGTAAAATTTTAAATCAAACTTTTTATCCAAATCTGGAGGTAATTCCTCAAACCATTTTTTCTCATTTCTAGGAAAAGCAATATCCATTGACATTTGACCACCAATTTTATGCTCATAAATTTTTGAGTATCTTCCAAATGCACTTGCAGCCGTATATCTGTGCAAAATTGCTTTTTTACCTTCTTTATCGCTACATTCAAAAAAATCACCCTCAGACTGATTGAAAAATTGTTTAAAATATTCTCTTGCTTCATCAATACCTTCATCTGACATTTCAATAATCCAATGATGATCAAATTTCTTTCTAAACTCTTCTATTCTTTTGGGTAGATGATTTGGCCAAAAAATACTTAAAAATTGCATCATTTTGTCTGAAAGATTTGATGGGAGGAAAGAAAAGGTTTTTGATAATAAGTCTACTTTTCTCTTGATCTCAAATAATGTTGGTAAGAATTTAGTTCCTAATTTTTCAAGCACGATAAATGTGTCTTTACTATACTTCTTTGCAGCATCATAACAATCTTTATGCATATAATCACCAGAAACTGGTAGATATTTAAAATTCTTCAAAATATCTCTTCTGATTTTCCAGAAAGTATTTGGCTGATTTGAACCAACATAAAAAACTTGATTTTTTTTACTGGACGGATATGTCTTTAATCTTACTGCAAAAACAGCAACTTTTCCTGCTGATCCAGATACACCATGCAGAAGATTTGGATCTGCGTTGAAGCGAGCTGGTTTACTTGATTCTATATCTCTGACTAATTTTTCATAGCTTTCATTCGATGAAACTTTTTTAGACTCTGTAAAATTCTTTTTCTCAAAATTCTCATTTTCAAGATTATAAAGAATTTCCTCTGGATTTTTACCTAGATCAATATCTAAATCATTAACCATTACAAGCTCTCCTTTTTTATTAATCTTTGCGTAAAGTGACATTTCCGTGTAGGCTGGACCTCTTTTAACTAAAGAACCACCAGAATTATTGCATATTCCACCGACAATTGATGCACCTATTGATGTAGAACCAATAACAGAATGTGGCTCTCTTTTCATCGGAATAAGTCTTTTTTCTAGATCATAGAGTGTACTACCAGCCAAAGCAAGTACTTCTTCTCCCCTACTTAAAATATGAATCTTATTAATTCGAAGAGTATTAATAATTAAAATATCTCTATCATAATTATTGCCATATGGCGTTGACCCACCAGTAAGACCTGTATTAGCAGCTTGCATAATAATAATTAAATCCTTTTCAACACAAAAGTTTAAAACTTTCCAAAGCTCAATAAGGTTTCCAGGCTTTACCACAGCTAGCGCTTTTCCAGATCCGTACCTCCAGCCCTCTGAGTATGGTTTTTTTCCCCAATCACTTATCATTAAGTTTTTAGAGCCAATTATTTTTGTTAATTGTTTTTTTAAATCTTCGTTCAAGTTCTCTGTTCTTAGAGTTTATAAAGTTATTACATTAAATTAATATTTATAAATTTGCCATCTATGAGGTTCCTATTAATAATATTTTTTATTGTTTCATGTTCTTCGCCTAGCAAATATTCATTAATTGGAAATATTGAGCTAGATGATAATGAAAAAGTTTTTTTAGTTCAAATGAAAGATAACCGTCCTCTGTTAATTGACTCTACAAGTGTCAATAAAGGTCAATTTATGTTTTCAGATTCTATCTACTTTCCTGAAATGCATTATTTGTTTTTTGAAAAAATTTCTGGAAATATACCCTTTGTTTTAGAGCCAGGGAATATTTTAATTGATATATATAAAGATTCAATAAGAACTTCTAAAATCTCAGGTACAAAATCCAATCAAGATTGGACAGATTATTTAAATGAAACTCAAATTTATACTACTGAACTTAATAATATTCAAATTGAAATTAACCAATTACTCCGCACTGGAGATTCAATTTTGATTTCTGATTTAGAGGAACAATTTAAAGAGGTGAGAGGTAAATTAGTAAAATATGAATTTTTGTTTATGGACGACAGAAAAGATTCTTATATCTCAGCTTTAATTTTACAGAGAATGATTTTTGAAAGATCAATAGACTTTGATAAGGCAGATAGTATTTTAAATTCTTTTGACAAAAGCTTAGATAATACAAACCCTTTTGTTTCCGTAACAAATATTATTGACAATTATAAACTTAGTAATATTGAATCCCCAACAATAGGTTCATTTGCACCCAAGTTTACTGGTCCTGGTATTGATGGTGAAATTATATCACTTGAACAAGTTAAATCTAAATATATATTGATTGATTTTTGGGCATCTTGGTGTGAGCCATGCCGTATTGAAAATCCCGTTTTGACTAACTTAATGAAATCATATAGTAATGATAATTTTGTAATAATGGGCGTATCTCTTGATGTTAGTAGAGATGCATGGCTTAAGGCAATTGAGGTAGACGACATTAAGTCTTGGATTCATATTTCAAACCTAGAATATTTTAATGGACCAATAGTAAAGCTTTACAACATCAGAGGTGATGTTGGAATTCCTAGTAATTTTCTGATCAATGAAGAAAGAAGAATTATTGCCAAAGACATTAAAAGTGATGAACTAGAGTTTATTCTTAACTCGCAATTAAAAAATTTAAACTAAGGATTTGAAAATCATTAATTATGTTTTTTTCAAATCATTATTTAAGTTAATAGGGGTTCTGCCTTTTCCTATTTTATATTTGATTTCTGATTTTGTTGCTTTTATTTTAAAGAAAATTGTTCGTTATAGAATTGATGTGGTTTATGAAAATATAAAAAAAACCAACCTAGATCTTTCTGATAAAGAAATTTCCTTTCACGTAGATGAGTTTTATACACATTTTTCTGATGTTTTTTTTGAAATGATCAAATTAGACAACATGAACAAAAAACAGATTTCAGAAAAATTTGTTCTGAAAAATACAGAACTAATCAATGGTTATTTTAGAAAAAAAAAGAGTGTGATTTTAATGGCCTCACACTATGGGGGTTTCGAGTGGTGTACAACTTTAGATTATTTTTTAAAGCATAAAGTCGTTGCTATTTATACGCCACTAAAAGATAAAACCTTGAATACTATTATTTATAAATCGAGATCAAAACATGGAATTAAACTAGTTCAAAGAACCGGTTCAATAAATGAAATATTAAGTATTGAAAAGTCTAAAGGAAATTTTATTTATGGTCTAGCTGCAGATCAATCACCACAAATTAGAACCATCAACTATTGGACTAATTTTTTAGGTGTAGAAACTTTATTTTTTACAGGATCTGAAAGATTGGCAAAGGAACTAAGAATTCCAGTTGTTTTTGGAGAAATGAAAAAAATTAAACGTGGTAAATATGAAATGGAATTCAAATTGATAACTGATGACCCAATCAATCACCCTGATAAAGAAATTACAGAAATTTATAAAGGTATGGTTGAGAATCAAGTTAAAAGAAATCCATCATATTATTTTTGGACTCACAGAAGATTTAAGCATCAAAAATCTAGTTTAAATTAAAGCTCTCTTTACTTTCTCAAACAGAGCTTTTGAATCTTGTTTATTTTTTGATTCGATGTATATCCTTATGATAGGTTCAGTGTTGGATTTTCTTATATGAATCCAAGAAGAATTATTTTCGATTTTTAAACCATCAATTTCATTAAATGTAAAGTTGTAAAAAGTTGATTTTAATTTATTTTTAATATTATTGAAATCAAGTTCATTATCAATTTTGATTTTTTCTTTGAGCATATGATACTGCGGAAGTTTTTCAAATAATTTGGATATCGTTTTGTCTTTCAAAGCTAACGATGTCAACAATAATCCAACCCCTATTAACGCATCTCTTCCATAGTGACTTTCTGGATAAATTATTCCGCCATTACCCTCTCCTCCGATTATGGCATTGACGGATTTCATTTTTTCTACAACATTAATTTCACCAACTTTAGATGAAAAATATTCAACCCCATGCATTTTGCATACATCCCTCAAACCCATAGATGATGACAGGTTTGATACTGCTGATCCTTTTTCTTTTGATAAAATATAATCAGCACATGAAATCAAGGTGTTTTCTTCACTAATTGTTTCGCCATTTTCAGAAACAAAAACCAATCTATCAACATCGGGATCTACTGCAATCCCAAGATCTGCATTATTTTTTAAAACTTCTTCCTTTAATTGATTTAGGTTTTTATCCAATGGCTCAGGATCATGTGCAAAATTACCATCAGGAATGCAATTTATCTTTATTACCTCTACATTTAAAGATTCAAGTAGTTTTGGAATAATAATTCCTCCACTAGAATTAATACCATCAACTACTATTTTGAAACCTTTTTTTCTAATAATGTCAGGCTTTACATATTTTAAATTTAAAATTTCCCTAATATGAAGATCATAGGAGTCTTTAAAATCATTGATTTTACCATGACTATTTCTATAAATTTTAGATTTAATCTCATTGCTTTCAATTTTAAGAATTTCATTAACATCATCATGACTCAAAAACTCACCTTTTTCATTAAAGAACTTCAATGCATTCCAATTTTTAGGATTGTGGCTTGCTGTGAGCATAATCCCGCCGTGTAATTTCTTTTTTATTATTACTAACTGAGTTGTTGGTGTAGTATTTAAGTCAATGTTTACAACATTTATTCCACAAGAGGAAAGAGTGCTGATTACAATTTTAATGAACATCTCACCAGATTCTCTTCCATCTCTGCCAACTGCAATAGTTATATTTTTACCAGCATACTTTTGAGTTAAAAAAAGTGAAAATGCACAAACAAATTTTGATAAATTCGTCGGATTTAGACTGTTTTCATCATCGCCCAGTGTCCCTCTGATTCCTGAAATTGATTTGATAAGTACCATTAATTTCAAATATACTAATTCACTACTTCACTTTTGACAGTTTTTTAAACTATAAAAGCTTTTTTTATCGTTATATTGAAAGATTATTTTTATGCAAGAATATATTTCAATTACAGGTTGCAGAGTTCATAATTTAAAGAATATTGATTTAAAAATTCCACGGAATAAGCTCATAGTAGTTACTGGCGTTTCAGGAAGTGGAAAGTCATCCCTTGCATTTGACACAATATATTCAGAAGCACAAAGAAGATATATAGAAACATTCTCTGCATATGCCAGACAATATATTGGTGGTTTGAAGAAACCAGATGTTGATAAAATTGATGGTCTATCGCCTGTAATAGCGATTGAACAAAAAACAACAACCAGGAATCCAAGATCCACTGTTGGAACAACAACTGAAATTTATGATTTTTTGAGATTATTGTATTCAAGGGTTTCGGATGCATACAGTCCAAAAACAGGAAAAAAAATGATTAATTTTTCGACTGAACAAATGATTGAATTAATTTTTTCAAAATTTAAAAATCAAAAAATATCTATCTATTCCCCTGTTGTAAAATCTAGAAAAGGACACTACAGAGATTTGTTTTTAAATATTAGAAAACAGGGTTTTTCCAAAGTTCGAGTAGATAATGTAACTCAAAATATCATCGAGGGGATGGAATTGGATAGATACAAGATTCATGATATTGAAATAATGATTGATAAGCTTTCAATAAATAACAATGAAAATTGTTTAAAACGACTTGAGGAATCTGTTTCATTAGCTTTATCTCAAGGAGATAACTCGATACTTGTTGTTGATGAAAGCAATAGCAATTATTATTATAGTAAAAACTTAGTTTGTGCAGATACTGGGGTTTCATTTGAAACACCTGAACCTAATTCTTTTTCTTTTAATTCCCCAAAAGGGATGTGTAAAGCATGCTCTGGTCTTGGAGTTAAAAATGTTGTTGATATGGATTTATTAATTCCTGATAAAACTAAATCAATCTTTAGCGGGGGAATTACAGCGCTTGGTTCATTTCAAAGCACTTGGATATTTAAACAGTTAGAAAATATTGCGAATAAATATGATTTTGACTTAAAAGATCCAATAAAAGAGATTCCTAAAGAAGCTATGGATATAATCTTAAATGGAGGAAAAGAAAAATTTAAGATAGTATCAAAGTCATTGGGTTTAACAAGAAACTATGAAATTGATTTTGAGGGTATAATTAATTTTATTTTAAATCAACACTCAAATACTTACAGTAAAAAAATTAAAACTTGGTCAAAAAAATTTATGAGAACTATTGTTTGTGATAAATGCAATGGTACACGATTAAAAACAGATATAAAACACTTTAAAATTGATAATAAAGATATTAGTAAAATAAGTAAAATGGATTTTGATGAGTTGTATGATTGGATTAAAAGTTTAAATATGAAATTATCCAAAAAAAAATATAAAATTTCAAAACAAATTATCAGTGAAATTTTAAAAAGAGTTGAATTTATTAGGGATGTGGGTTTAAATTACCTTTCAATTGGTAGAGAAACCAGATCACTTTCTGGAGGAGAGTCTCAAAGAATCAGGCTCGCAACACAAATTGGTTCTCAGTTACAAGATGTTTTGTATATTTTAGATGAACCTTCAATAGGTTTACACCAAATAGATAATCTAAAACTAATCAAATCATTAAAAAAATTAAAAGATCTTGGAAATACAGTAATTGTAGTTGAGCATGACAGAGAAATAATGTTACAATCAGATCACTTAATTGACTTAGGTCCAGGTGCAGGTGAAAAAGGGGGCGAGGTTGTATTTAATGGAAAAACAAATGATATAAAAAATATAAAATCAATTACATCAGATTACCTATTTGAGAAAGAAGAAATATTAAGGTCTAATTTTAATAAAAATAAAACTACTAAAAAACTAGTTCTGTCAGGTTGTTCAGGGAATAATCTTAAAAATATCGATCTATCCATTCCTTTAGGAACAATTGTAGGTGTATGTGGCTTATCAGGAAGTGGTAAATCATCTTTAATTAATAAAACATTATATCCAATATTAAGTAGAGTTTTTTATAATTCAACAATTGATAACTTACCATTTTCAAATATTAGTGGAATAAAAAATATCGATAAAGTAATACAAATTAATCAATCTCCAATTGGTAGGACGCCAAGAAGCAATCCTGCAACTTATACTGGTTTGTACGGACTTATTAGGGAAATGTTTGCAAAGTTACCTGAATCCAAGATAAGAGGATATAAAGCCGGTAGATTTAGCTTTAATGTTAAGGGTGGTAGATGCGAAGAATGTCAGGGCGCTGGAATGAAAAAAATAGAAATGAATTTTTTACCTGATATATACGTAGAATGCGAGGTTTGTAATGGAAAAAGATTTAACAAAGAAACCTTATCAGTAAAGCTAAACAACTATTCTATTTCAGATATTTTGAGTATGACAATATCCGATTCTGCAGTTGTTTTTAAAAATTATCCCAAAATATTATCAAAACTCAAAGTTCTAATCGAAGTTGGGCTTGGATACATTAGACTAGGTCAGCAATCCACTACACTCTCGGGTGGAGAAGCTCAAAGAATTAAGTTAGCAACTGAACTGTCGAAAAGAGATACTGGTAAAACCTTATATATATTTGATGAGCCTACAACAGGCTTACATTTTGCTGATATTGATCAGTTAATGAAGATTATTATAAAATTATCAGAAAAAGGCAATACTATTATTATAATTGAACATAATACAGATGTATTAAAAATTGTAGATTATTTTATTGAGCTTGGACCTGGTGGTGGTAAAAATGGTGGTGAGATAATTTTTCAAGGGAGTTTAACTGAAATGTTGAAAAATGGAGACACACCAACATCAAACATATTCAAAAAGGAGTTAAATTTAACTTAATGAAAAAAGATAATTGGATAGAAAAATCAAATGACTCATGGTCTGTATTTAAAATTATGGGTGAACTCGTTGAGGGTTATGAAAAATTATCTGAGCTAGGTCCTTGTGTTTCTATATTTGGATCAGCAAGAACAAAAAAAAATGATATATACTATAAAAAAACAGTAAAAATTGCAAAGAAAATTGTTAAGATGGGGTTAGGTGTGATAACTGGAGGTGGTCCCGGAATTATGGAAGCAGCAAACAAAGGAGCTCAGTTAGCAGGAGGTATTTCGGTTGGATTAAATATTGAATTACCCTTTGAGCAAACACATAATGATTTTATCGATTCAGACAAGCTCATTGATTTTGATTATTTTTTTGTTAGAAAGGTTATGTTTGTCAGATATGCTCAAGCATTTATCGTAATGCCAGGTGGATTTGGAACTCTTGATGAACTATTTGAAGCAATAACACTTATTCAAACAAAAAAAATTCAAAAATTCCCTGTTATTTTAGTTGGT
>MDSV01233609.1_pt1 | contig 10812 bp, 10 predicted proteins | sample 810851 | NCBI WGS metagenome assembly MDSV01 (sample SAMN05326640, study PRJNA326480) | marine metagenome | isolation source: seawater | place: Atlantic Ocean: North East | collected 2012 | reverse complement strand
ATTTTAATATTCCATCCCAAGCATCAGTTACACCACCTGAAGAACCCGGGAGTGCAAATATATATTTTCCATTAACCAATACAGCGCAAGCCCTTGATTGCATAGCTGAGGTTCCAACTGTTTTATAACTTAGTTCTCTAAATAATTCACCAAACCCAGGAATATCCTTATCTGATATATCTTTAAGAGCCTCAGGAGTTATGTCTCTACCAGTGAGACCCGTTCCTCCAGTTGTTATTATGACATCTAAATCTTTCTTTTTTGTCCACTCTAATAAAATTTTTTTAATTTTATCTTTCTCATCCTTGACTATTTTTCTGTCTATTAATTTATGATTCTGTTCAAGAATTTTTTTTACTAAAATTGCGCCTGATTTATCAGTATCAATAGTTCTAGTATCTGTCACTGTTAACAAAGCTATATTTACTTGCATAATTTCATTATAAGATAATTAATCATGTTGATACTAGCAACATTATTTTTGGTCACAGCAATATTATATTCTAGTGTTGGTTTTGGTGGAGGATCAACATACTTAGCTTTGCTTTTAATTTGGGGAATTCCATATTCAATATTTCCTCTAATAGCTCTATCATGCAATATCGTTGTCGTTACAGGAAACTGTTTTAATTATATAAGAGCAGGGAATTTAAAACTTAAACTTTTAATTCCATATTTAATAGGTTCTATTCCATTGGCATATATTGGGGGAGCTATACCTATTGAAAAAAAATTATTTGAAATATTATTGTTTTTGGTTCTGGCAACAGCAGGAACTTCATTATTATTCAATTTTAAATCATATGATGACAGGGAAGAAAGTTATAGAAAAATTCCAACACCAATTTCTATTATAATTGGGGGAATTTTAGGATTTGCATCAGGCATAGTAGGAATAGGAGGTGGAATTTTTTTAAGTCCCATTTTATTTTTAATGAGAGCTGGAAAAGCAAAACATATTATTACAACTGCTTCCTTATTTATTTTAATAAACTCTATTTCTGGAATAATTGGACAATTAACAAAAAATGACGTTCTAATGCAGTTATCAAATTATTGGTATTTAATAGTTGCGGCTATAATAGGGGGGCAGATCGGTAATTTTTTAAATTTAAAAATTTTTCCAGTTCGAATTTTAGCTTTATTAACAGCTTCGCTTGTTCTTTTTGTTGCTTTAAGAACGGGATTCAGCTTATTTTAAAACTTAGTAATCATGTAGCGTAGGATACATCCTAAATGTAAATGGCATTTTAATTGGATTAATAAATTTATTTACATTATTTGAAAGCATAAAGCTTCCTAATCTTGCGTATGATAAATACTGGACCTTGGTATTTTGCAAAAACCAATATGCAGTATATCTTTCCATTATATGAGCAGGAAGTCTGGTATTTTTGCCTTTGCAAAGATTATTGCTTAAACAATACTCTAAACATTTATTCATAAAAGGAAATATTGCTTCACAATATTTCTTAAAAATATTTGTTTTGGTGATAAACATTGCTAAGACATGTAATTTATTGCCGCTAAGATATTTTTTAAATTTATCTCCATCATAATTATCTAAAAATTTTATACATTCATCCAAAATATTTTTACCATGAACATTTTCAAACTGTTGAGAAACGGTATTTTTTTTTAGAAATGTAGGTTGAAGTTGAATGGCATCACAATTTAAGAAAATTGGGTTATTAGGTTTTAGTAATTTAGAGTACAAACTTTTAGATGAGAATTTTTGTTTTCTATTAAAAACATCGTTTAACCATAGTTTTCTGTAATGACAATTTCCTATCCAGTCATCATTTTTTGAGTTGTTAAGTCTATTTTTCCAAATCCAATAAATTCCAGTCCATTCTGAAAAGTATTTATTTAGATTTGTGATATTTTCACCATCTTGTTCATTTAACCAGTGCTTAGGGAAGTTCCCTTTCCCAAGCCCCAAAGGTTTTATATATGATGGAAACTTATCGAGTATCTTGAAATATTGAATCGATGTGCAATAGACTTCTAAATTGATCATAACTTTATTTTAATTTTTTATATTAAACATTTTTCTTAAAATGAATAAAAAATTTAAATACAACAATATTTTTTTGCTTTTTAGAAAAAAAGATGAATTATTTCTATAAATAATATTGCTAGATTCTAATCTTTTAATTCTTTCTTCAAATACTTGGTGTGAATTATATTTCTTTAGTATTTTTTTTTTATTTATTCCTGGATTTGAACGTACTAATCTTAACAGTGTTAATTGCAAGCTGCTTATGGGTGTTTGTATAAGGCACATAAAAATAAAAGAATTACATAGGTATGCAAATATTAAATAAAAAACTTGTTGATGGTTAACATATTGATTGAATTTATAAATAATAACTAAATTTAGTACAAATATAATAAAAAAAGAAATTATCAAATTTAGCAAATATTTTTTGTTAGAAAAAAATTGAAGAAATAAAAAAACTATACTCGTAAATAAAACTGAAACAAAAGGTAGAAACAAGATATAAGTGGACAATTTAGTAAGCATCAGACTTTAATTTGTAAAATTTTTTAATTAAATCTAAAAAAATAAGCATTTTCTTAGCGTTTTTAGTTAAGATAAATCCATTTTTATAAAACCTTATCAAATTTGAAGAAATATTAATCTCTAATCTTTTTTCAACAGCTTTACCAACTCTACTTTTTAAAAATGATTTTTTTAACTTTTTCTTGTTATTTATTTTTTTGTTTGAAATCAGATGAATTATTTCAGTGGCAGGACCATAATTGATTATGCCTGGCATTAAAAACCAAAAACATATTACTACTAAATTAATGTTTATTAGGTTCATTAAGAAATCTGTCGAAGATGAATAAAATCCAATAACAATTGATATAACAACAATAAGCAAAACAACAAAAAGCTTGTTCATGTTAACTTTGAGAAATCTATATAAGAAAATCTGTGAAAAAAAATAAATTAAAAAAACAACAACAAAATTTAATATTACTTGCATATGAAAAATATTAATATTAAAACCAGTATATATTGAAATTTTTAAAAATATAATGAAATCAGCAATACTTACAGAAAGTAATAAACCTTTAGTAGTGACGGACATAGAATTGCCAAAAAAAATAGGATATGGACAAGTTTTGGTAAGAATATGTTATAGCGGTTTGTGCGGAGCTCAAATAAATGAAATTGAGGCTATCAAAGGACCAGATAAATTTTTACCACATCTTCTAGGACACGAAGGATCTGGTGTTGTTGAAGAAACTGGTGATGGAGTGACAACAGTGAAAAAAGGAGATCATGTTGTTCTTCACTGGAGGAAAAGTTCTGGCATTCAAAGTTCAACTCCTAAATATATTTGGAATGGAAAAAATGTAAATGCTGGACGAGTAACAACATTTAATGAAAAGAGCGTTGTGTCTGAGAACAGACTAACAGTAATCCCAAAAAATTTTGATATGAGAACTGCAGCTTTATTTGGTTGTTCAGTAATATCTGGTTTTGGAGCTGTAAATAATGATGCGCAGATTAAGATTGGTCAATCTGTTTTGATTTTTGGTATAGGAGGTATGGGTCTTAATATAGCTTATGCATCATCATTAGTTTCTGCTTATCCAATAATTGGTGTGGATATTCATAAAAACAAAATAGAAATGGGTAAAAAATTTGGGTTAACACACGGCATAGTTGCGAACTCAAGCGACCTAAAAAAAGAAATTTATAACATTGTTGGTCAAAATGGTCCTGAAATAACTTTTGAAACAACGGGAAATGCAAGAATTATGGAGCAAGCTTATGAGCTTACACCTGAGGATGGAAAAACCATTTTTGTTGGAGTTCCAAATGATAAAATTTCGATTTATTCATTGCCTTTAGCTTTCAATAAAAAATTGGCAGTTTCACACGGTGGAAATTCAATTCCTGACAAAGATATTCCTCGTTATATCCGTCTTATGCAAAATAAAAAAATAAGTTTAGAAAAATTAATTACTCATGAGTTTGATTTGTCAAAAATAAATGAAGCAATTGATTTATTTCGTAGCGGAAAAGCAGGACGCATCATTCTAAGAATTAGCAAAGAAAAGTAAATTTATGGGAAGTCATTTTGATATAGGTTATTTTAAAAAACCAGTTAAGGTAAGAGCTAAAGTTGCAAAAGAAAGAACCGTCATTAACAAAATGTATGCCTGGCAACTTGATAAAGAATATTATGATGGTAATAGACTTAATGGATACGGCGGATTCAAATATGATGGGAGATGGAAAAAGTTACTTCCTAAAATAATAAAAAAATATCGACTAACAAAAAAATCTAAGGTTTTAGACTTGGGGTGCAAAAAAGGTTTTTTGTTGAAGGATTTAAATATATTAATTCCTGGAATAAAATCTTATGGAATAGAAAATCATACTTATGCTTTAAAAAAAGCAGTTAAGTGTAAAAGTAAATTGATTTTATCAGATTATTACAAAATTCCATTTAAAAATAAATACTTTGATTTTGTAATAGCTTTTAATTCGCTTTATATGCAAAATCTTGGCGATGTTATTAAGTCCTTAAAAGAAATAGAACGTGTTTCAAAAAAAAGTTATATAGTTTTGGCATCAGGTGAAAATGATCATGAACGAAACAAATTTTATAGATGGACACTCATAGGAACAAGCATTCTTTTAAAAAAAGAATGGAAAACTTTATTTAAAAAGATAAAATTTAAAGGTGATTACTATTTTTCATCTGCTAAATCTTTAGGTGTGTAATTAGATATGCAGCAAATGGTGTAATTTTAAATTTCTAACATGCAAAAAGGAAATAGTTTCTATTGTAATAATGTAGTTTATAAACCCTGGGGTTATGAATATGTTATATATAACAACGCTAGTCGTTTAGCTATTACGTTTTTAAAAATAAAGCCTGGACATAAAACTTCATTGCACTGTCATCCTAAAAAGAAAACAGGTTTTATTATCCTTAGCGGAAAAGCACAGGTACAAATAGGAATTTATAAAGAAAATAATAAAAACTATGGCCCTTTATCAAGATTGGTCTTTAGACCTGGATTATTTCATTCAATTAAGGCTAATTCAAAAAAAGATCTTTATGCACTAGAATTTGAAACTCCTTTTATTAAAAAGGATTTAGTAAGATTCAGAGATGATTATGGAAGACAATCCAAGCGTTATGAAGGTAAAAAATTTGCTAAAAAAATTGAATCAAACTTTATAAAGTTTAAAAAACCAAAAATAGGAAAAAGACAAAAATATAATTTTAAAAACTTAGAGATCTCTTTAGAAGTTAGAAAAAATTTGAAAAATTTAGTTAGCAGAGATGACAAGACAACATCTGCAATTTTGGATGGTAAAATTATTGATAATAAAGGTCAAAACGTAATTTCATATGGTGAAATCGTAAAAACAAGCACATTAAGAATATTGTCAGATGTGTTTAAAATAAAAAAACCATTAACAATTTTACGAGTAGGAAAGAAAAAATGAAACTTTCAGACTTTGTAATAAAATTCTTGGAGAGCAAAAAGATTGATACTGTATTTACGGTTAGCGGCGGAGGGTCAATTTTTTTATGTGATGCTTTGTACAAAGCTAGAAAGATAAAATATATTGCATGTCATCATGAGCAAGCCGTATCTTATGCTACAGAAAGTTATTCAAGAATAAAAAATAAACCTGGAGCGGCAATTGTTACAACAGGCCCTGGAGGAACCAATACTGCATCTGGTGTAGCAGCATGTTGGATTGATTCCGTCCCAGCAATATTTATTTCTGGTCAGGTTTTTCTGAATCAAACAATAGGCAATTCAAGATTAAGACAAGTAGGTGTTCAAGAATTTGATATAGTAAGTATGGTAAAATCTTGCACAAAGTATTCAGTCATTATAAAAAAGCCTGAAGAAATTAAATACCATCTCGAAAAGGCCTATTATATTTCTACTCAAGGAAGACCCGGACCAGTTTGGATAGATATACCAGCGAACATACAAAATGCAGAAATTAATCAAAAAACACTAAAGAGTTTTAAATCTAAAATTAAAACTAAAAATAGTTTTGGCCTTAATAACAAAATTAAAAAAATAGCAAAACTATTTTTAAAGTACGATCGACCATTACTTCACATTGGGCATGGAGTAAGAATATCACAAGGGCAAAAGTATTTGAGAAAAATAATTAACAAATACAAAATTCCTTTTGCACTTACATGGAATGCAACGGATTTAATCGAATCTAATCATTCAGCGTACGTCGGAAGACCAGGAGCTTTTGCAGAAAGAGGCTCAAACTTTATAGTACAAAACTGCAATTTATATATTTCTGTTGGTACACGTCTACCATTTATGGTCACAGGATATAATTCAAAAGATTTTGCAAGAAATGCCAAAAAGATAATGGTTGATATAGATAATCATGAATTAAAAAAAAGCAGGGTTGCCTTAAGTGAAAAAATTAATTGTGATGCAAGTTATTTTTTAAAAACTTTAATGAAATATTTACCAAAAAAAATTAGTTTGTCAAAAGAATGGCTTTCGTATTGTAAAAATGTCAGAAAAAAATATCCAATTGTTTTGAAAGAATTTAAAAAACAAAAAAAATTTGTAAATTCATATTACTTTGTAGATGTTTTATCAGATGTCTTAAAAAATAATGATGTAATAGTTACCGATATGGGTTTGTCATTTGTAGGAACTCACCAAACTTTTAAGATTAAAAACGGACAAAAACTTTTTACCAATTCAGGTCATGCCCCAATGGGGTGGGGTTTACCGGCAGCAGTTGGAGCGTGTTATGCGTTAAAAAAACGAAGAGTAATTTGTTTATCTGGAGAGGGAGGTTTACAAATGAATATTCAAGAATTGGCAACTGTCATGCATAATAAATTACCAATAAAAATTTTTATATATAATAATGGAGGCTATTTAACTATAAAACAAACACAACAATTAGGTTTTAATAGCAGAATAATGGGATCAAATTCAAAAAGTGGTATATCTTTTCCGAACTATAAAAAAATAGCAGCATCACACAAAATCAAATACATAAAAATTTTAAGTAATAAAAATTTGAAAAAGAAACTTAGTAAGGTCTTAGCTGGTAATAAACCAATAATATGTGAATTGATGATGGATCACGACCAAGAGCAAATGCCAAAAGCTATCAACAAAAGAATTCCCGGAGGTAAAACTGTAGCCACAAAATATGAAGATATGTATCCTTTTTTGTCTGAAAAAGAATTAAATAGCAATAATTATGAAAATTAAGATAAAAAGAGAAATATGGTAAAATCTCTAGTTACTGGCGGCGCTGGATTTATAGGCAGCAACCTTGTTGATCAGTTGGTAAAAAAAAAGCATAAGGTTATTGTTTTAGATAATTTTAGCACAGGTAGACGGTCAAATTTGTCACATCATACGAAGAAAACTGTAAAAGTCGTAAAAGTTGATATTTCAAATAATAAACGCCTAGATAAATATTTTAAAGGTGTAGACTATGTTTTTCATTTAGCTGGAATTGCTGATATTGTACCAAGTATTGAAAATCCTAATAAATATTTTAAATCTAACGTAGTTGGAACACTTAATGTTGTTCAAGCAGCAAAAAATTCAAAAATTAAAAAATTTATATATGCAGCGTCAGCTAGCTGCTATGGATTGCCTGAGAAATTTCCAATAAAAGAAAATGCAAAAATAAAACCTATGTATCCATATGCATTCACAAAGTGGCAAGCAGAAGAATTAATTATGCACTGGACAAAAATATATAATTTTCCTGCTATCTCTATTCGTTTTTTTAATGCTTATGGCCCAAGATCAAGAACATCAGGAGCCTATGGTGCTGTATTTGGGGTTTTTTTAGCACAAAGATTAGCAAATAAACCGCTAACAATTGTTGGGAATGGAAATCAAACTAGAGATTTTATACATGTATATGATTTAGTTAATGGAATTATTAAAGCTGCTCTGTCCAATAAAGTGGGAGAAATTTATAATATTGGAGGAGGAAAAGAGATTAAAGTGAATAAACTAACAAAACTTATTGGAGGAAAAAAAGTTCATATTCCAAAAAGACCAGGTGAACCAAGCAGGTCTCTAGCAGATATTTCCAAAATTAAAAAAGATCTTAAATGGAAACCAAAAATTAAAATAGAACAAGGGGTAAAAAATCTTCTAAATATAATTCATTACTGGAAAAATGCACCCGTTTGGACACCTAAGAGTATAAAAAAAGAAACAAAAACTTGGTTTAAGTTGCTAGGAGAAAAATAAGTATTATTTATATATATGAAAAAAATTATTTCTACTAAAGTTTTATCAAAGACTATTTCAAAACTAAAAGCTGAAGGAAAAAAGATTATTCTTTGCCACGGTGTATTTGATCTATTGCATATAGGACATATAAAACATTTTAAGGAAGCAAAAGAACACGGAGATGTTTTGGTTGTTACTGTTACTCAAGATAAATATGTTAATAAAGGACCCAATAGGCCAATTTTTTCACTCGATACAAGAATGGAATCTGTAGCTGCTTTAAAAGATGTAGATTATGTTGCTCCTAATATATTTGTCAATGCAGCACAGTTAATAAAATTGTTAAAACCAAATATTTATTGTAAAGGAAAGGACTATAAGAATTATAATTTAGATATTACCGAGCAAATCAAAAAAGAAGCCTCGGCAGTGAAGAGTATTGGTGGAAAGATTATACATACAAAAGCAGAATTATTTAGTTCTAGTAAAATTATAAATCAAACCAGCCTTAACTTATCAAAAGAACAAAAAACTTTGTTAAATAATATTAAAAAGAAAAAAGAATTTAATACTGATAGTAAAATTTTAAATACCATTAATTCTTTTTCAAATCTTAAAGTTTTAATAATTGGAGAAACCATAATAGACGAATATGTTTACTGTGAAGCTTTAGGAAAATCTGGCAAGGAACCAATTCTAGTCTTGCGTGATATGTATAAAGAAAGATACCTCGGAGGAACAGCAGCAATAGCTAGAAATTTGTCTAGTTTTTGTAAAAAAGTGACCCTTTTAACTAATATTGGTCAAAGAAATGAAGAAGAACATTTTATTAAGAAAAATCTTCAAAAAAATATCAAAACAGTTTTTTTAAGAAAAAAAAAGTCTCCGACTATTACGAAAAAGAGATTTGTCGAACATATAAATAAAACAAAAATTTTTGGTGTTTATACTCTTAACGATCAACCTTTAGATTTGTTACAAGAGAAAATATTCAATAAAAAAGTATTAAAATATGTAAATAGTCATGACCTAGTTATTGTATCAGATTATGGTCATGGACTAATATCAGCTGAAACTGCGGAAGCAATTGTAAAGAAATCAAAATTTGTGGCTGTTAATACTCAGGCAAATTCATCAAATTTGGGGTTTCATGTAATTTCTAAATATCTTGGTGCGAATTTAATTACTATTAATGAGACTGAGATGCATCATGAACTAAGAAATAAGACTGACGATAGATCAACACTTATTAAAAAACTTTCAAAAAAACTTAAATCTAACTACACTCATGTTACTTCTGGAGAACATGGATCAACAATTTATAATTATACTACAAATGAAATATTGAGGTGCCCAGCCTTTGCAAGCAAAGTTGTAGATAAAGTGGGAACTGGAGACTCAATGTTGGCTATATTAGCTATAAGTTTATATAAAAAAATTGATGTAAAATTTTCAATGCTTTTATCCGCTCTTGTAGCTGCTCATAATATACAAGATATGGCAAATAAAAAGCCCTATAATAAAACTTACATTACTAAAGCAGTACAATCTTACTTAAAATAGAAAACAAATATAGAGAAAAAAATCAGTATTTTTTTATGAAGTTTAAATCGATATTCATTACTGGTGGAGCGGGATACGTTGGTAGCGTCCTTGTTCCTTATTTGTTAAAAAAAAATTATGAAGTTGCGGTTTACGACATAATGTATTTTGGTGATCATTTCTTACCAAAAGATAATCCCAATTTAAAAATTATAAAAGGTGACATAAGAGATCATAGTAAGATTAAAAAAGCTTGTGAAGGATATGATGTATTCATAAACCTAGCTTGCATATCCAATGATTCAAGTTTTGAATTAGATGAAAATTTATCTAAAAGCGTAAATTTTGATGCATTTGAACCTATGATTATATCAGCAAAGCAATCTGGAATTAAAAGATTTATATATGCTTCAACAAGTTCAGTTTATGGAGTTTCGAAAGAAAAAAATGTAACTGAGGAACACCCACTTGTCCCATTAACGCTATATAATAAGTTTAAAGGAATGTGCGAACCTTTATTATTTAAACATACAAATAAAGATTTTTCTGGGGTTGTTTTTAGACCAGCAACGGTTTGTGGTTATGCACCTAGACAACGATTAGATCTGACAGTAAATATTCTTACCAATTTTGCGGTGAATAAAAATGAGATTAAAGTCTTTGGAGGAGAGCAACTAAGACCAAATTTACACATTAAAGATTATTGTGACGCTGTTGAACTATTAATAATTTCTGAAAAAAGTAAAATTGAAAACCAAATTTTTAATATCGGTTATCAAAATATGTCTATTAATGAGATTGCGCAGTTAGTTAAAGAAGTAGTGGAAGAAGAATATCCAGAAAAAGGAAAAATTAAGATTACTAAAACTTCAAGCGCAGATAATAGATCCTATCATATTAATTCTGAAAAAATAAAAAGAGATTTAGGATTTGAACCAAAGAGATCGATTGCAATGGCAATTAAGGATCTTTGTGAAGCTTTTAAAAACGGAAAAATTCCCAATTCATTCGAAAACGATTTTT
>MDSV01215378.1_pt1 | contig 10812 bp, 12 predicted proteins | sample 810851 | NCBI WGS metagenome assembly MDSV01 (sample SAMN05326640, study PRJNA326480) | marine metagenome | isolation source: seawater | place: Atlantic Ocean: North East | collected 2012 | reverse complement strand
TCTTTCAAAACTCCTTTGTCATTAATTTGTGCTTTATGAACTTGAGCTATTGATGCTGCCGCTACTGGTTCACTAATATTAATTAAAGAATTAAATACATTTTCACCAAGATCATTTTTAATTATTTTCTTTGCCTCATTCAGTGAAAAAGGTGGTAATTTATCCTGTAAAGTTTCTAGCTGCTTGGATAATTTTTCACCAATAATATCAGGTCTAGTAGCTAAAAATTGTCCAAGTTTAATAAAAGTTGTTCCCATCGATTGCAAAGAGTTTGAAAACCTTTCTTCCTCCTTTGCATTAATATAAATTTGATCTTCTTTTATGAAAGAAAATGAAAATAATTTAAAAAAAATTTTTATTGGGATAGGTGGTTTATGAATTTTAGAAACAATATTTAGTGCATCAGATTTTGCAAGTTTTCTAGCAATTTTAAAGAGTGTATAAAATTTTTTTAACATTACAATTTCCATCCAGAATGAATTGCCACCAATCCATTATTTAAATTTCTATAACTACAATTTTCAAATTTATTTTTTTTTAATAATTCTATTAATTCATTTTGATTAACAAATTTTTCTATACTGTTTACCAGGTACTCATATGGTTCCTTTTCTCCAACTACAAATTTACCGATTAAAGGAATTATTTTAGAGTATTTTTTATAAAAAAAATCTAAACTTGCATTTTCTATTTTTGAAAATTCTAAACATAAAAACCTTCCACCTGGTTTTAATACACGATAGGCTTCTGATAAAGCTTTATTTAAATTTTTAGTATTACGCAATCCAAAACTAATCGTATAATAATCAAAAAAATTATTTTTTACTTTTAAATTTTCTGCCGAAGAGACTAGCCACTTAATTTTTGCATACTTTTTTAATTTTTTTTGGCCAATTTTTAACATTTTTGTATTTGGATCAACGCATAACACTTCTTCTTCTGTGCCCATTATATCCAAAAAAATTTTGGCTATATCTCCAGTTCCACAACCAACATCTATTAATTTTTTTCCTTTATTAGGGTTCATTAGTTGAATTAGGTCTTTTTTCCAAGCTCTGTGTATTCCTAAAGACATAAAATCATTCATAAGGTCGTATTTATCGTATACACGGTCAAATACGTTTTGAACCAATCCTTTTTTATTTTGTAAATTTTGAAGCATGTTAAATTAAATATATATGATTAATAATATAGTCTGAAATGCCAGAATTACCAGAAGTAGAAATTGTTAAGCAATCCTTAGATAAAAACATTAAATCTAAAATAATTAAAAAAGTAATAGTGAGAAACAGAAATTTAAGGAAAAAGATCGAGAAAAATTTTGAAATTTATCTCAAAAATAAAAAAGTTATTAAAATAACAAGATATTCTAAATATATAATAATTCATCTAACAAATAGCTTATTTTGTATATTTCATCTTGGAATGTCAGGCACAATTCATTTAGTAAAAAATCAAAAAAAAAAAATAACTAATCTAAGTTTTTATAAATCACCTCAGCTACCTAAAAAACATAATCATATAGAATTTAGATTTGATAATTTTAACATAGTATATAATGACCCTAGAAGATTTGGATTTTTCGAACTAATTAAGAGTAAAAAAGATCTTTTTAAAAAATTGAATATTCTAGGTCCAGAACCTTTTTCTTCTACTTTTAATTTTAGTTATTTAAAAAATTTTTTCAAAAAAAAGGAAAAGAATATCAAAAACTTTTTAATGGACCAAAATTTTGTATCTGGTATTGGCAACATATATGCAAACGAAATATTATATTTTTGCAAAATTAACCCTAACAAAAAAGCAAAAAACTTAAAGAATAAAGATTTAAAAAAAATTATTTATAATTCTAAACTAGTTTTAAAACAAGCTATAAAGCTTGGGGGTTCAAGTATAAGAAATTTTCAAAATATTTCTGGAATAAAAGGTAATTTTCAAAATAATTTTAAAGTTTATCAAAGAGAAAATTTAAATTGTTTAAGAAAAAATTGTCATGGCAAAATACAAAAAATAAATATCTCTAAAAGGTCAACTTTCTTTTGTAATAATTGTCAAAATTAATCAATTATTATATTGACCACTTTAAATTCTCAATATATACAACTGCGCTTATGGCAAACACAAAATCAGCAATCAAAAGAATTAGAAGAATTGCACGTCAAACTATAGTTAATAAATCTAGAAAAAGTAAGTTTAGAAATGCGGTAAAAAAGATGAGTCTTTTGATAGATTCAAAGAAAAAAAAAGAAGCCCTAGAATTTTTACCCAAATTAAATTCTGAATTGATGAAAATTGCCAAAACTGGAATTATTAAAAAACAGAATGCTTCAAGGAATATCTCGAGAATAACAAAAAAAATTAACTCTCTTTAAATTAATCTACTAATAGTTGATTCAAATTTTAAAAAAATTTTAATTATTACTTAATAAATTTTTAAATTTCTGAACTATGACTACTTAAAGTTGATTCATTTTTCACCTATATACAACCAAAGGTAATTATACTAAATGTAAATTTTTTATTAAAAAATTAACTACATATAGTTTTTAAAATTTTATTTGAACTAATAAATTTTTTTTTTCACGCTGAGATTTAATATATTAGAAAAAAAAAATTTTTCGTTAATAGGTTGCGAAAAAAAATGCACTTACAGATTTTATTTTTTTTTAAAATTTATCAATTTTTTATTGCATTAAGTGCATTATAGTTTTAATTGGAATTTCTTCTTATCATGAACAATAAAAACTTTTTAAACAAAGATGCTAAAAATTTGCCCATAGAAAAGCTCGATTGGAGTCTAATTCAATTAGAAATGAAGAATAAAATGGGCAATGATATTTATGAAAGTTGGTTAAAAAAAATTAACTTTATTGAAGAATTAAAAAACTACATATTATTATCGGTACCTACTAGATTTATTAGAGACTGGATTACCTCAAGATATTTAGACCAAATTTTACAAATTGTTAAACTATACAAAAAAAATATTACTAGAATCGAGTTAACCGTCAACGAAAATAGAAATAAAGAAATTGATCAAATTTCTCAAGATAAAAAAGAAAAAATAAATCAAAGAGAAAGTGGCAATGTTTCTTTTATTAAAGATAGTTATCTTCAATATAATCGAATAGATTCTAATAAAAATTTTAAAAACTTTATTATTGGATCTAGTAATAAACTTGCTTTCGAAGCATCAAATAAAGTAACTGAAAATATATCACATTATAATCCACTTTATATTTATGGCGGTGTTGGTATGGGTAAAACACATTTATTAAATGCTATTGGATTAAGTTTAAAAGAAAATAATAAAGTAATGTTTATATCGGCTGAAAGATTTATGTATCAATTTGTTAAATCTATTAAATCAAATGAGATGGTAAAGTTTAAAGAATATTTTAGAAATACTGATGTTCTTATAATTGATGATATTCAATTTATGAATGGAAAGGAAGCTATGCAAGAAGAATTTTTCCATACTTTCAATGCATTGCTAGATAAAGAGTCCCAAGTTATCATTTCTGCAGATAGACCACCAAATAAATTATCAAGAATTCAGGAAAGAATAAAATCAAGATTCTCAGGAGGACTTGTAGTAGATATACAAAATGCTGATTATGATTTAAGATATAAAATAGTTAAAACAAAAATTGATGAATTAAATATTTACTATTCAAATCAATTTATAATTTCCGAAGATATTAAAAAATTTATAAGTTCGGAGATTAAAAATAGTATTAGAGAGCTTATTGGAGCAATTAATAGAATTATTTCTTTCTCAAGGATATATAATAAAGTTCCAAATGTTTCAGAAGCAAAACTAATACTAAAAGATCTACTAAATTTGCCAGAGAATAAAGTTACAATTGATTTAATTCAATCAACTGTCTGTAAGTTTTATAAAATAAGTAAAAATGAAATGTTATCTTCAAGGAGGTCAAGGTATTTAGTAAGGCCCAGGCAAACAGCAATTTATTTGGCAAAAATTCTTACTTCAAAGTCACTTCCAGAAATCGGAAGGGAATTCTCAAATAGAGATCATACAACAATCATACATTCCGTTAAAACAATAGAGAGATTAAAAAAAGAAAACCAAGAAATAACTAACAATATTGATACTTTAAAAAACCAGATTTTATATAATAAGGGAAATGAAATTTAACATTAATCAGCAGGATTTACAAAAATCATTAAATTACTGCCAGGGTGTAATTGAAAAAAGAAGCACTTTACCAATTTTATCCAATGTGCTTTTAGAAGCAAGCAATTCAAAACTTACAATTACTGCAACAGATTTGGATTTAATTTTTATTCATGAAATAAATGATGTTGAAATAATTGCAGAAGGAAAAACAACAACTACTTCTTCAATAATGTATGATATTGTAAGAAAATTTTCTTCTGGTAAAAAAATAAATTTATCTTTGAGTAGTGAAAACAAACTTCAATTAGAATCAGAAAAATCTATTTTTCATTTGAACTGCATTAATTCATCTGAATTTCCATTAACTGATGAAAATTTTAATAAAAATGAATTTGTAATAAAATCTAAAAAATTATTAAAACTTCTTAATAAATGTAAGTTTTCAGTATCAAATGATGAAACTAGACATTATTTAAGTGGAATATTTTTTCATCAAAATTTAATTGATGATAAAGTATTTTTAACAGCTGCTGCTACAGATAGCCATAGGATGTCTATATCAAAATTACGTTTAAATGAAAAAGTAGAATTTGAACCAGTGATTTTACCAAAAAAAGCTATTTTTCAGCTATGCTCTTTATTGGAAGATTATGAGGGAGATGTAAAAATTTCAAATATTAAATCTAAAATTAAGTTTGAATTAAATAAAAGTGTTTTAATTTCAAAATTGATTGATGGAAAATTTCCAAATTATGTTCAAGTTATTCCAAAAAATAATCAAAAAAAACTAGAAATAGATTTAAAATTATTTTTGAACTCAGTAGACAGAGTTGCTTCTGTCTCTTTAGATAAAAAAGATGGCGTAAAATTTAAATTATCTAAAGATGTTTTAAATCTTTCAGTAAATAACGCAAATAGCGGAGATGGCAAAGAGAGCTTAAATGTGAAATTTGATCATGATTTGGATATTAGTTTTAATTCAAGATATCTTATTGATATAGCTTCACAATTAGATGGTGAAAAAATAGAAATATATTTTAATGACTCTGGTTCTCCAGCATTAATTAAAGATCCATCTGATTTTGATAGTATTTTTGTAGTAATGCCAATGAAAGGTTAGTTTAAGTTATCTAATTCTTGATAAATTCTTTCCTCTAAAACTTTTAAAAAAGTATTTTTATCTTCAACTGATTTAATAGGTTTTAAAATTGAAATAGTTAAAATTTTATTTGGAACCAAATTTCCTTTTTTTGGCCAAACACCTCCAGAGTTGATAGCCACAGGTTGGCAATTAATTTTTAAATCTGCATAAATTCTTGCAACACCTTTTTTAAATGGAGTCCTATCTTTAGTATCTACTCTTGTTCCTTGAGGAAAAATTATTAACGGTCTATTTGTTTTACTAACTAAGTTTCTAATTTCCTCAGAAAATCCAATATTTTCCTTACTAATTTTATTCCTATCTATTGAAATACACCCAATTTTTCTTAAGTACCATCCAAATATTGGTATTTTAATTAGTTCTTTTTTTAAAATAAATATGGGTGAATTAAAAATAGTTTGCAGAAAAAAAGTTTCAAACATTGATTGGTGAGATGATGCTATAAAGAATTTTTCATTATTAATAATATTTTCTTTTCCTCTTACTATTATTTTTGTAGACATAAAAATTTTAAGACAAATCCCAGACCAAAAACCCATAATTTTTCCACCAAATAAAACGACGGATTGAGGTAAAAATAGTGATGGTAAAAAAATTATAGAAATTAAAATAATGCCACTGAAAAAAAATATAGAAAATAAATAATTTCTTATCATTTTAATCAAAAACTAAATTAAATCTTCTAGCTTTTGTCTTTTTTTAATAATATTAATTTTAGATCCTTTAATTAAAACTTCAATTGGATTTGGTCTAACGTTATAGTTTGAGCTTAAAGACATGCCATAAGCCCCTGTGTCACAAATTATTATTAAATCTTTTTCTTTTAAATTTTGAAAATTTTTACAAGATAAAAATTTGTCAGTAGTTTCACATATTGGTCCTACAAATTCATAATTTTCCCTTGAAATTGATTTCTTTTTTACCACAGGTAATATTTTATGTTTTGCACCATATAAAGCAGGCCTCATTAGATCATTCATTCCTACGTCTAAAATAATAAAATTTTTATTTTTACTTTTTTTAATATAAATTATTTTTGCAATAATTAGACCCGCATTACCAATAATTGATCTTCCTGGTTCAAAAATAATTTTTGATTTTTTATTTTTTAAGAACTTATTTATAGAAATATTATATTTTTTGTAATTTAATTGTTTTGATTTTTTATTATAGGAAATTCCCATACCTCCCCCTAAATCAATATATTCAAATATATGATTTGATTTTTTAATAACTCTATCTAAAACTTTTAACATATTATCATAAGGTTTATTTTGGATAATTTGACTACCTATATGAACACTTAGACATTTGAGATTGACATATTTTGATTTTTTTAAATATTTTACTATTTCTAAAATTGTTTTTTCACTAACGCCAAATTTATTTTCTTTTTTACCTGTTGAAATTTGACTAAGTGTTTTGGCGTCTGTATTTGGATTCAATCTAACGCCTATATCTACAACTTTTTTTTTAGATTTTGCTATTTTCTCAATTTCTATTATTTCACTTTTGGACTCAGCATTTATAAGTAATATTTCATTACTTATTGCATAATTAAGTTCATTAACAGTTTTTCCTACTCCTGAAAAAACAATTTTTTTTGAATTAATACCTGCTTTTAATGCTTTCATTAATTCTCCCATTGAAACAACATCTGCTCCACAATCCAATTTTTTAATTTCACGCAGTAAATTTATATTTGAATTAGATTTAACTGCAAAACAAACTAAAGGATTTATTGATTTAAAGTTTTCCTTAAAATTATTGATGTTTTTTTTTAATTTATCATATGAATAACAATACAAAGGAGTGCCATATTTTTTTGCTAATTTTGTAGCACTAACTTTCTCTACTGAAAAAATTTTATTGATATATTTCATTAAACCTTAACTATTTATATATTTTTGTCCTTTTTGAAATTCTAAAATATATTTTTCAAAATTTGACTTATTATTTTGAGCTTTATATTCAGGGTCACCTTTTTTTCCACACGAAATTATAATAGTTAAGAAAAAGATTGCTAATATTGCTTTTTTTTTCATTTAATCTCCTTTTTATATTTAGTTATCATCTTTTTAATATTATCAAAAGAAGTTCCCGCATAAGATTTTTTTGAACTTATTGAATATTTTAGATTAAAAATCTTTAAAACATCTTTTGTAAGTTTAGGTTCTATTTTGTTTAATTCTTTTAACGATAGATCGTTTAATTTCTTTTTATTTTTTTCAGCATAATTAACTATTGATGCGGTTATTTGGTACGCCTTTCTAAATGGCATATTATGATTTTGAACTAAATAATCTGCCAAATCCGTTGCAGTTGTATAACCTATGCCAGCAAGGTCTAACATTTTTTGTTTATTGGGACTAAAATTTTTTAAAATTTCATTTAAAATATTTAAACAATTATTTAATATTTCATTAGACTTAAAAACTATTTCTTTATCATCTTGAAGATCTTTGTAGTAAGATAAGGGCAATCCCTTTAGTATTGTTAGCATAGAAAATAAATTTCCGAATGCAAAACCTGTTTTTCCTCTTAAATATTCTAAAAGATCAGGATTTTTTTTCTGTGGCATTATAGAAGAGCCAGTTGTTATTTTATCATTTAAAATTATTAAGTTAAATGCATCGGAGTTCCAAATTATAAATTCTTCAGCAAAACGTGAAATATGTAATGAACATACCGATATACTGTATAAAAAATCTAAAACAAAATCCCTATCCGCAACAGTATCAATTGAATTATCAGTTGGTTTTGCAAAACCTAGTTTTTTTGTTGTAAAATTTCTATTTATATTAAATGAGGTTCCGGACAAAGCTGCAACACCAAGAGGATTTTCAGATAGATTTTCTAAATTGTTTAAAAATCTTTTTTTATCTCTTTTAAACATTTCAACATATGCCATCAGATAATGTGCAAAAGAAATAGGTTGTGCATTTTTTAAATGAGTAAAGCCAGGCATAATTGTTTCAATATTTTTTTCCGAGGTTTTTAATAATGTTTTAATTAAGTGATTTATATTTTTGTTGATCTCAATTGTTGATTTTTTCATCCAAATTTTTAAATCTGTTAGGACCTGATCATTCCTAGACCGAGCAGTATGAATATACCCTGCCTCGTCGCCAATTAATTGGAATAATCTATGCTCAATATTCATGTGAATATCTTCTAGTTTTTTATTAAATTCAAATTTTTTTTTTGATATTTCTTTTTCAATTTTATTCAAACCATAAATAATTTTATTTTTAACTTTAAATGGTATAATTTTCTGCCTAAATAACATTTCTACATGAACTATAGAGGCTAAAATATCTTCTTTATAAAGTTTTTTATCAACATCCAAAGAGCCACCAACTCTTTGAAATAAAAATGAAGTATCCTTTTTAACTCTTGTTCTCCACACTGTTTTATTGTTTTTATTTTTGTTCATGATATTTAACTATACTCATTTAGTATGAAATTTTTAGCAATTTTTCTTTATTTAATATCAACAACCTTGTCTTATTCAATAGAGAAACCAAATATAAAAAATATTGTAATAAATAAAGATCCAAAAAGTTACAAAAATGTTGTTTTTAAAGATTTAAACGATGTTGAAATAAATCTAGAAAATTTTAAAAATAAATTATTAATTATAAATTTCTGGGCAACATGGTGCGCACCATGTAAAAAAGAAATGCCCTCATTAGACTTGTTGAAAGCAAATAAAACTTTAAATAATTTACAGATTTTTCCTATTAATGTTGGCAGGGAAGATTTAAAAAAAACAACAAATTTTTTTTCTGAATTAAATATCAAAAATTTAAAAATTTATTATTCAGACTCTAATGAATTACCAAACAAATTTTCTTTAGTTGGACTTCCTACAACTATTTTAATAGATAAAAATGGGCAAGAATTTGCTCGTATTATTGGAACTATTGATTTTAATGATCAAGAATTTATTAATTGGTTGAAAAATTATAATTAAAAAATGTTTAGTTTAAATACAATTACAATAGAACCAGATAAAGAAAAAAAAATAACAAGCGCTGTAATTTTGCTTCATGGTTATGGTGGAGACGGTAAAGACATAAGCTTTTTAACTTTAGGTTGGAAAAGATTTTTACCTAATACTATTTTTTTATGTCCTGATGGACATGAAAAATGTGCGATAAGTCCAAATGGTTTTCAATGGTTTGATTTAAGCATAGATGATCCAAAATATATAATTGAAGAGTCAAGCAAAAGCGAAAAAGTAATTAATAAATTTATAGAGGAAGTAAAAAAAAAATATAATTTAACTAATTCTCAGATTTGTTTATCAGGTTTTAGCCAAGGATGCATGATGTCAATTAACTTAGGTTTGGTGAATGATAAAAATTTTAATTGTATTGTAGGATTTTCTGGAAAAATAATTAATAAAGAAGATCTTTTAAAAAGAAAAAATTCAAATCCTCCCTTTTTATTATTCCATGGAGATTCAGATGAGATTGTTTCTCCAACAAATTTATTAGAGGCAGAGGATTTTTTAATTAGAAATAATATTAGAATTGAAACTAAATTGATCAAGAACTGTGGACACAATATTCCTGTCGAGGCTTCAAGTTTAGCCTTAAAATATATAAAAAAAAATTTAATAAATTAATAAAACTTTAATAAACATTTAGTCCTATTGATTTATAAAATAATTTAAGCTAGTCTTAAATTAATTATGACTTTTGTTGATCAAAATATATCATTAGAAAAATGTCCTGCACTGGTTTTAAATGCTGATTATAGACCTTTAAGTTATTATCCATTGTCTCTATGGAGTTGGCAAGATTCTATAAAATCAGTGTTTTTGGATAGGGTAACTATTGTGAGTAATTATGATCGTGTAATAAGAAGTCCCTCTTTTTTTATGAAACTACCTAGTGTCATTGCTCTAAAAAGTTATGTTAGACCTACTTCTAATCCAAATTTTACAAGGTTTAATGTTTTTTTAAGGGATAAATTTTCTTGCCAATATTGTGGTAGTAAAAGAGAGTTAACATTTGATCATTTATTACCTAGATCAAAGGGAGGAAAAACTGACTGGGATAACGTTGTAACGGCTTGTTCAAACTGTAATGTTAAAAAAGGAGGTCGACTTCTTGCACATTCAGGAATGAGGCTAAATCAAATGCCTTTTCAGCCATCTACAGAAGATTTACATAAAAATGGTAAAAATTTTCCTCCAAATTTCCTTCACAAAAGTTGGATGGATTATTTATACTGGGATGTTGAATTAGAACCTTAGTTAAATTTTTTCAGAAATATTAATGGCAATTTTTGATCCAGTTTTTATTATTCTATCTAATATTGAATAAAAACCTTTTTTAGTAGCACCTTTTTTATATGCTATATCTTTGTGGTGCAATTCGTCATTTCTAAATTTTATTATTTTTTTTTTTAACTCTTTTTCGTCTGATTTCAATTGATTAATTTGATTTTGGTAATGTTCATCAATTACTTCTTCAACTGAAGCCGTACAAAGCAT
>MDSV01125370.1_pt1 | contig 10812 bp, 6 predicted proteins | sample 810851 | NCBI WGS metagenome assembly MDSV01 (sample SAMN05326640, study PRJNA326480) | marine metagenome | isolation source: seawater | place: Atlantic Ocean: North East | collected 2012 | reverse complement strand
TTTTTTTATTACCTGCTATTAATTCAGGTGATAATGTAGCATTATCTAAAATACTTTGTATTTCAGCTTTATTTACAACATATTGTAAATGATTATTAAAAAATGTATGACCATTTCTATTAGTTGTAATTAAAGGACCATTAGGATATAGCTGTTGTGTTCTTATCGTTTCAGTACCACCACGAATTTCTGAAAGATTATTTTCGTTTTTACTTAAATATTCTGATAATAAGTTTTGCATTTCATCATTTGTTCTAGGAAAATAATGTTTAGTTGTTGCACTATCTTTTGCTGTTTGTTTTAAATCATTAGTTATTTCCCTAGTATTATTTTTTGTTTGTCTTGCACCATCTAAATGTACAGAATCCACCTCATCAAATGTATTTACTTCTACAACAAAATCATCATCCTCAACACCATCAATAATTCTAGTTACAATATAGTCAATTTCTGTATCAGTATTTGAAATAAATATTTTAACTTTTTTATTTTCTCCAAAAATTATAGAATCTTTTAATGATACATCTCCTAACAATTCTGCACGATTAGAAAAATTTTCTTCTTGTGCTATGCTATCAACCATTCTTAGTATGTCTTTTTCTGCTTCAGATGCAGAGTTGTTTATTCTTTCTTGCACCCTAGTGTCCATATCTACAGGTTCAGGTGCAGTAACAGTTTCTGTTGCTTGTTCTGCAACATCATCTACTAAATAAAACTGTGTAATTTGTTCATCAGATATTTGTAGTAATTGATTAGAAAAATTTAATGTAAAATCAGAAGGTAAATCTAAACCTGCACTATTTGCAAGGTCTTTTAAATCTGCAGATATATTATCTCTTACTACAAGTGGAAAATTGTTACCATCATAAATATTTGTTGTTTCCCTAATAGTTCTACGTATTCGATTACGTATTGCATCTAATTGGGAGTCTGATAAATCGTTGTAATTGAAATCAGTATTATCATCAATGTAAGATGCTAAATTATTATATACAAGTGTAGTAAATTCATTTAAGGTCATACAAAATCAATGACAGAAACTGTAGATATAAATAAATCTGTATCATCTACATAACTTATACTTTTACGTTCTAATTCTATATCTATGCCAAGTGCTTCCCATTGTACTTCTCCATCAACAACATACTTGCTGTGTTCAGGGTACTCTTCTATGTATTCTAATATTTCTTTCATTATCTATTTAAAAAGCCGCTTACTGCGTTTCTTTCTTGTGGTGTAGATTTTTTATTACCTTGTGGTTTTACTCTCAATATTTTTTCCATATTATTTAAAAATGTAGGTGCAGCTTCTGCTTTTCCTTCACCAACATTTTGTCCGGGCATTTTTGGAAATCTTGTATTATTTTTATCATTTTGTAATTGTCCTGTGTTTACAGGAAATCCTGTAGCAGGGGTTCTTGTAACATTATCAGATACTTGTACATCATCTTTAACCTTTATGTATGGGTGTGCAGTTCTAAATATATATTCATACACACTATTAAGTTGCGATAGTGGTTCTTGTTCCTTTTTATTTAAAAAGTATTCGTACATATAAGACTTAACAAGACTAACTCTTTTATTTACATCATCACCACTAATTACTTTATTTTCACCCGGTACATAAAAACTATCTTTTGGATTAACTTTTTTATTTTGTAGTAGGTCTACAATATTTTGACCACCATTTTCCATAGATACCCCTTTATATGCAGCATCATATGGTAAATAAGGATGTACATTCTTAGCATACATATCAACAATTTCACCATCACTAAGTTCTGTAATGTTAACATCTGCTAATAAATTTTTATGCATATTGTTAATATCTACACCAACAATAGTTCTTACTTGATTACCTTTAAAAGATACATAAGTATCTTGATTTTTAAATAACCCACCACGACTTGCAAGTTTTAAATCATTTCTCATGGTAGCTATACTCTTTGCATCTTCTTCTAAAATGTTAGGTGCTTGTGTTCTTTCAAAACCTTGTACTGTTGGCTCTGCAGGTATCTCTTCTACAGTTCCATCAGGATTTTGTACACGTTCAGGATTTTCTATAAAATTAGTATCGTACTCTTTTGCTGCATTTAAAAACTCTTCTTGACCTGATATATCATTGGTAGTCCAATTATTTATACCTGTTCTATCGCCTTCATCATATTGTCCAATAATTACTGCTGCAATAGCATTTAATCCGGGGTCATCTAGTGCATCATTAATATTATCAAAATCATTAAATATATCGTATTTACGTAATTCATTTTCCCAAGTAGTTCCATACACTTGCCAAGGACCACGTGACCTACCTTGGTCACCGGGTACATTTTGTGCAAATCCTGATGGCTTATCACCATCTCTGTGTTCTGATAATGCTACAGATATAAGCCTTGTCATATCCTCTTCATTATTGGGATTAAGTAATGTGTCACCATTTTTAAATTCAAAATCTTCTGTTTCCAAATAGTTCATAGCGTACTGTATGTATTGGTATAGTTGTTGTGGTGTGTACATTAAAAGTTCTCCTCAAATTGCATAAAGTTAGATTTAAATTGTTGTGCTGCTGCAGCTCTACCTGCTATCTCATTACTTGCATCTATCCTACCTGATTCTAAATTGTCCATAACTTTTCCAAGTTCACTCATTACATCAAGAGATTGTAGTAATGGTTTGCCTAATTGTTTTCTTGCTTCCTCTGCAGTAGGTGTAGTAATACCAAATCCACCATATGTGTATGGTCCTATGTTAGTTGTGCTGTCATATGATTTAGATAAACCAATTACATCACCTAATGATATTTTATTATCTTCTATCTCTGCTTCTCTTTCAGCAGCTTGTTTCTGTAAGTTACCAAATATAGTTGCATACTTTGCGTAATCATTAGATGTAGCGTACAAACCTCTTTCTGCAAACAAACTATCTACTGTTGCTTTTACTTCTGCATCACTAGGAGGTACTATCTCTCCTGCAAACTTACCTTGTAAATCTTCTAAAAATGCATTTGTCTTTGCATCTACACTTTTTTTATATTCTAAGTATGGTCTTAGTTGTCCTAGTAGTGTAGGTGCTGTTCTATCAATTAAATTTAATTCAGGAAACATAGAATCAGCATCATTAGCTTGTGTCATTAATTGTGCCATAAAATCTATTTCATTACCTTTAGCTGTAAAATCTATTACACCCGGCACAAAATTATAAGAACCTATATCTAATCCTAAACCTGATAACTCTTGTTGTATCTCAAATATTGCTTCTTGACTTAATCCTTCAAAAACTTCTGATGCTGCACCTGCTCTAAATACAGGTGACATAGGTAAACCTTGTGCATTTTTTTTAAGTAAACCTGTTTCAGGGTCAATGTAATTATTATTACTATCAAGTGCCATATTAGGACCTGAATAAAATTCATAAGATTTAAAATAAACTTCACCTGTTTCAGGGTCTTGCGTTCTTTGTGGTAATGCTACTGCATTAGCAATTTTTGGACTATCTACAGAATAACTTGGATTATTTTCTGTAGGTGTAGTAAACCATTCACCTGTATTATCTCTTATAGCATCTATAGAATCTCTTTGTGCAACAGTTCTAAATGTCCAATTTTCTCTACCTGATGATAATGTTTCTGTAGGTTCAGTAATATCATTTAACATTAAATTAACTGTATTAATCCACGATTCCCAATCTGCAGGTTCAGTAAGACCTGTCCTGTAATTACCTATAATTTCAAAATCAAAACCTATTGTGTTAGCGTTTCCTGCTAGTAATGTTGATATAGATTCATTTACTAACATTCTTTCGCCATCAGCTTTAGTAACTTCTAATGGTATTGTAAATAATCTATTTATCTCTGAAATAAATACATTAAAATCTGCAGGATAACTTTGGTTTTTATCTAGCTCATCTAAATAATTTTTTATGTCTTGTGCAACTGTGTTATCACTCATTTCAAATACCTTCTATTATCTAACTCTTTCCAAAAACTTCCTAAATACAAACTAATCCAATTTGTATCTTCATACTGCAAAGCTAACTCTCTAGCATATGCATCTAGTTCTTCTCTTATAGCATCAATATTACCTGATGTACCACCTAGTTTAGCAGCAGTTTTATTAGGAATACCACCACTTGGAACTTTGATTCCTCTAAACGTACCACCATTTAATGCTACATCTATAGCTCTATCATACTCTGTGAGAAATTTTTGCAAAGGTTCAAATTCAGGTGAATTACGTGTGATGTCATAATTATCCCATTGTCTTAATTCATTAATAACTTGATATTTGTCTGCCATTAATACAGCATCACCAAGAGAACCATAAGGTATAACTCCATATTCATCTGTTACTCTTGCTACTTCTGCAGAGTATCTTTCTTTCCTAGATTGTGGTGACAACGAATTATCATTTTTTAAACCCTCTTTAAAATTTTCTAATTCAAACTGTGCTAATGATTGTAATACTGCACGTTTGTATGCATTAGGTTCTAGTGCCTCTGCACCTGCCATAAATGCAGGTAAAGAAAATTCATCATCAATATTGTCAGGTTTTATAAATATAGCTGTATATGGTAATTTATCCATAAGTTTTTTATTTTCTGATTGTTGCCAAAATGTATAAGATTCTTTTTTTACAGGAAATCTACCTTTTTTAATTGTACTTGATTGTCTTAATGGTATTGGATTTAATCCAAATCTTGTCATAAATTGTTGTGTTGTTACGTAATAATCAAAATCATTTGATTCTAACATTTGTTGATATTTTTGTCCTAATACTTGTATTGTCCACCATGCACCATTTTTATCTTTTACTTCGTATCTAGGTTGTATAGCTGTAGGATATGCAGCTTGTGCTGTACCTCTTACAAGCCAATGAGTAGCAGCAGCTTTTTGTGCTTGTTCCATAGCATCATCTATACTTTGTTGGTCATCAGGATTCCATTTACCTGCGTAGTAATATAAAGTAAATATATCCATAACAGTTTTTGCATATGATGCATTTATTTCATCAGTTGCTTCTTGTGTTAAAGGAATAGCTTTAAAATAACCTTTCATCCAAGATGGTAATTCATCAATAAAGTTAACACCACTACCCGGTTGTTCAAAGTTACCTAATATAAAATCTGTTAAAAATCTTGGAGATTCTGCCATTTTAGTAAATACTTTAAATGGAAACGTAACAATAGGACCAAATCCCGGAGAGAAACCATTAGCTGCAATTAGGTTAAGTCCTTCTAAGAAACCATATGGTTTTACTCTTACACCTTCATCTGTTAAATCTTCACCTAATGTTGTAGTTTGTAATGGTTTAAATCCTAACGCACCCGGTATAGCTGTCATACCAAATGTTAAAACATTAGCAACATCTAAGTAGTTAAACATAAGTTCGCCTGTTACAGGGTCAGATGTAAAGAAAGCATTATCTGTGTCCCAAGGTTTTGCTTCTTTACCTCTATCTATACCAATACGAGTTCTATTAAATTTAGCAGGATTATCTACTAATAACTTACCCCAAGTCTTTATAACCTCTTGCCATATTTCAGGAAATGGTACGTATGATGACATAACATCTGATAGTACGTGTCTATCAGAACTAGCGTATAATAAATTCTTTACTTCATCCATAGCTTTATATTTAAGTAATGTTTCTGCTTGTTCTAATGTTGTAATACTATTTTCTGTAGCTGTAGATTGTGCTTTCTTTAATAAATTTTTATATAAGTCGCTACCTTCTATCCAAGTCTTAGCACCTACCATAAATTCTTTTTTAACATCTTCTGACATAAATGGCATTAAATCTTCAGCAAGTGTATAAAAAGACCACCTAAACATAGGGTCACGATTAAGCCAATCAGATGGTCTAGCTAGTAATAAACTGTATGCGTTACCTAATTTTTCATCAAATCTTTGTAAAGCAGCACCATCAATTATTCCTGATTTACCAAGATTAGGATTTTGATTAAATGCTTGTTTTCTTGGTCCTAAATCCATTTGTCTTAATTCTTCATCAAACACTTCTTTTATTTTATTAAAAAAGTTATTAAAATATTTTTTACCTTTTTGCCCATTAACAGAATATTTTTGTGCTAACTCTAACCAATCATCTCCATCTACAAAACCACCATTAGCTAAGAACTCTCTTACCTTTACTGCACCTGCAGTTAAATCAACTTCGTAATCAGGAAATACATAACCATCTGCATTTGATATTAATTCTCTTGCTTCTTGTTCTGTTATCTCTGCACCATCACGCATAATTTTTCTAGTAGGGTTACCTTGTAATCTACCTACTTCATACTCTGCAGATTTTAAATATTTTAATAAACCACTATCTGTATTTAATACAGCTCTTGCTTCTGCATCATCACTTCTTTTAATTAAATCATCTATATATTTTTTACCCGGACCTTTAAAATATTGGAATGCTTTGTCTGCACCATCTCTAGCTACAACAACAAACAATGGGTCACCTGCTTTAGAAATCATATCGTGAATCCAACCACGCCAATAATCAGGATTTATACTGCCATCAGGCATATATTTATCAACAATAATAAACATATCATCTGCATCACCTTTACTTCCACGTTGTGGTTTTAACCTACGTGCTAATGTTTGTTCTGACATAGTAGATATGTATTCTTGTGTATTGTTAAAAAATGTACCTGATGGTGCAGCTTGTGCATATCCACCTTTTTTACTTACTATTTTTTTAGCTACTGCAAAATTTTCATTAAACAAATATTCCATAACTTCTTGTTTTACTATTGAATTTATATCTATATTATCTACACGAACATCAGGTTGTGGATATACAGACACTTCAAATAAACCAACATCTTCTATATATTTAGCACTATTTTTAATTGGATTACTATCAGGTAACAAATTAAATGCATCTTCTCTAATATGTATTTTTGGTTGATGTGATTTAACAGCAATACTCAAAGCATTCTTTAACGCTGTTTCTGCTTCTTTTACTGTAGTTCCACTATCAAGTTGTACAGTAACATCTAATATTACAGAGTTACCTTTTATCTCTATAGATATACCATGATTTAATTTTTTAAGTTGTTCTTGTATAGATGGGTTATTTGCATAGTTCTGTACTGCTTGTGCTATTTCTGCATTAGTTTCTACTTCTACTATTTTTTTGTATTTTTTATTAGGTATTACTGATATGTTCTTTTGCATTTTTGATAAATTAGCAAATGGTCTTATTTGGTCACGCAGTTCAAGTGAATTACCTAAATTACCTACAGGATTTACTTTTTGTTTTTTAAGTTGTTTTACATCTCCAATTATTTCATCAAACGCAAAGTCTGTAGCATTACCACCATCAATAGCATTTTGTAAAAACGAATCTCCTACTTGACCTGATGGGTTTGTATTAAGTCTTAATACTTTAATAATTTGTTGTATGTCATAATATTTAAGATTTTCTATTTCTTTTTGCATATCTATATTTCCAAGTAATTCTGCTGTAGAATCTATCTCATCTGCATTTATACGTGTAGAATATAAATTTTCTCCAAATGCATCTTCTAATCTAATATTTGTTGGTTTTCCTTTACTCCAACCTACAGAACCATTTAATGATGCTCTAAGTAATGGATGTGTTAATACATTCGGTCCACCATACATAGCAATACGAATTGTTTCTTCAGGTGGTACACGTAAAGCTAATGCAGGTCTTAACATCCATAATGGTTTTAATGCACGTTGCATTACAAAATCTGAGTACAAATACTCTAACCAACCTGTAGGTGCAAGAGATGGTTGATTTGTACGTAGGTTTTTCTTTAGTGCAGTTGTAGGTATTTTTGCATTATCTAATATTTTTTGAGTTAAAGTGTAATCTTGTTTACCCCACTTAGCAGATAAAAATCTACGTAAACCTGTAGTGTTAGGTCCTACCATTCTTCTAAACTTAGATAACGCTCTACCAATTTCTTGGTAATCAATTAATGGTACGAAGTTGTCTGCAAATTGATGTATAGAAAATGCAGTAGGAACTGCTATTTCTGTAGCTTCTAATATGTTGCCTTCTGCATCTACTCTATCAGGTCTAAATTTAAATTTAGTTCCGGGAAATGCTAAAGGTTGTCCATCACTATCGTATAAATATTTTCTTGATTCAGCTATTTCTTTATTAATAAAGTCCATAACTCCATTAACTATTTCTTCTTCACCTTCTAAATCGGGATTATCTTTAACAACTTTTTTTGCAATTCTATTATTCATAGTTCTTACAACACGTACAATATCTTCTTGGTTTCTTGCTTCTATTAATTCACGTATGTAATAATCTCTAGTTGTTTGATTCTCTCCTAATGCAATCATTATTCCATCTACGTTTTCAATAGTTTCTGCTAAGTAATTTATTGATGCAAATCTACTTGGTGCTAAATCAAATAATCTTTTTACTTTTTGTGGTAATGCATATTTTATAGAACCACCTAATCCAACAACTCCTTTAAAAGGGTCATCTTTCATTTTGCCAAGTAAACCACCAACACTTCTTCTTATAGGTGCAATATCTACAGATTGTCCTGCAAACTTCTTACTTAGTTCATTTGCTAAATCAGCTACTACCGATTGTCGCATAGGTAATTTAGTTATTGGTGTAGCATATGCTGCTTCAGCTATTTCTTTACCAACAAATGTACCTGAATATGGTGCAATCATTAATTCTGATAAATCACCATGTTTAAGAAGTGACATAACTATTTCACGCATAGATTCTTTATTTTTAACTTGTGCTAATAAATTTAATACACGCACATCTACTTTAGAAAAAGTAGGTATATCTTTTAATCTTGCTACAGAATTATTTTGTGTTAATGCTTCAACAAAATTGTTACCCCATTTACTATCCATAATTTGTTCTGCAGTTTTACCAAAAGTTAATCTACGTGATTCTTTACCTGCTTTAGTAGGTTTAAGTGTATTTAATGCTCTTGTCATAAAAGCAGCATCATCTACATATTGAGCTACTTCTGCTTGTGATACAATTTTTCTACCTGCTGTTTTAGCAGCACCACCATAACCAAGCAATATGTTTATAGGGTCTGCACCTAATCTAAATGCACCATCAATAATTGTAGATGCTAAAGCGTATGATATATCACCCTCTTGTGAAAACTGTGCTGCAACTATTCTTCCCGGTGATATAGGTATTTCATCACCTGTTTTAGTTTTATATTTATATCTATACTCATCACGTTCAAACTCATCTGTGATAGGTTTACCATAAACTTCTGCAGCAATTTCATATGCTTCTGTTGGTGACTTACCTAATTTAATCTGTTTACTATATACTTCTGTATCTTCTAGTTTGATTGAATTAGGTAAAATACCAACACCTAAGTTAAGTGGTCTACCTTCATCTATTTCTGTCATAGCTCTACGAAATTCGTTTTCACCATATGCAGATTTTGTAGCATTATATTTTTCGTTAAAATCTTTACCTAATGTGGTTTTACGTATATTTTCAGTTAATTGTTCTCCCGGCACTAATCCTGCTAATGTGTTACCAATAATTGCTGTAGGTAATGATTTATCAGTTGCTTGTGCTGCTACAACTGATGATTTAAAATTTCTTGATATATTTTGGAACGCAGAATCCATAGCTAAAAATCCTAACTGTGTACCACGCTTTAATGGATTAACTTGTGTTTTTACATTTACACGTTGTTTTTTTTCCATAGCTCTTTGTTGTGTTTGTGCAATTTTTAATACATCTTCATCATCTGCCTGTAATCCCATAAGAGGTAAATAAGCAACTAATCTTTTATCTAATGAAGGATAGGTATATGCCATATCTTTCATAGTTGCTGCTAATTCAGGTGTAATTGCCCTTTTATATTCTGCAATCTCATTTAAATTTTTAGTAGATTTTTCTGCTATTGCTTCTTTATAATGTGAAGGCAGATAGAAATTAGCTCTTCTACCCATTTATAAATCTGCTTCTAGTAACTCATCCCATATTGGGTCAGGTAAAACTGACTTTGCAGCTTTAAAAATATTAGCAACTGTATCTGTAGGTAAAGGTGTTGGTCCATTATCTCCTGCACCTAATGGTATTCCTGCTGTAATAGGTTCATTTATTTTATTAGTCGGTGCAGATATATTCATTGGTGATACAGGCATCTGTTGCATAGGTGCAGATGGCATATCTGTTTGCATTGGACTTATTGCACCTGCTTGATTTTCTAATGCTGTTGTTTGTCCTGTTGGGTCGCCTTCTTTTCTTGGAGGTGCAACAATGTCAGCAAATGCACCACCTTGTGTCAAATCAGTAGCTTCTTGCATAGCTTTACTTTTTCTACCTCTGTTATATTTCGCCATATAAATCATCTCCTAGTTCCGGATTAAATTCGTATTCAAATGATAAATTTATAAAATAATGTGGATGAGGTGTTGGTATAGTTATAAATTGACTAAATACTATATTTGATTGTTCTTTAACACCTGTAAAAACATCTTCAGACCAATCCTCTTGATTTATTATGTCAAAAAATTTTTTAGCATCATCCGGCACTTGGACCTCCTTGACCAAGAGAACCTAAGACTTGTTCAATACCCGGTAATCCACCACCCGGTCCTGCAGCTAATTGTGGTCCACCCATTCCCATCATAGCTAGTTCTTCCGGACTTGGTTCATCACCTTCTGCTGTATAAAACTTATCTAATATTTCTGACATTCGTTGTGGATTTTTTCTTATCTCTATAGCAGACATCAATGCTTTTTGGTCGCCTTGTGCAGCTTGTGACATAAGTGTTTCAAACAATACTGTTTCTGCTTTTTCTGCA
>MDSV01088349.1_pt1 | contig 10812 bp, 4 predicted proteins | sample 810851 | NCBI WGS metagenome assembly MDSV01 (sample SAMN05326640, study PRJNA326480) | marine metagenome | isolation source: seawater | place: Atlantic Ocean: North East | collected 2012 | reverse complement strand
TAGCAGTTACATCTACATCGTTTAATTCAAATGACTCCTGCTCAAGATTTATTGTTCCAAAATCAATTGCTTTGTCTAATGTGAGTGAAAAAAAATCTGATTCATACTTTTCAAAACCAATACTAATAATAGAAATTTTGAATTTTCCAGTTTCATTAGTGGATAATTTAAAGTATCCATTTTCATCAGACGACGTTCTATCGTTAGTCCAATTCCCTTGTTCATCTAGGAGCAAGATATCTGCATAAGGAATACCAATGTCAGAATTTTCGATTATTTTCCCAGAAATTATACTTTGAGAATTGGAGTTAAAAAAACTCAGAGATAAAACAAAAAATAAAAAAAAATTTTTAAGCATTAGTTAACGTTGCGCAAATATAAAAATGTAGAAAATTACTTTTGAAATAAAAGTGATATTTTAATTTAAATTTAAGGATATGATAACAAAAGATTATTTTTTTTAAATTAAAATCTATATTCATCAATAAAAATGTAAAAACTTTAATTCTTGTTTAAAAAAAATTATATTTAAGATTATTAACCATAAACAAATTAAATATGAAAAAAATATTTTTATTAATCTTTTTTTTGTTTGCAACAATAGCAATTGGGCAAACTAAACTTTATGACATTGTTTTTGTAAAGGCACATGATGTTCAAGCTTATGACAACTATATCAAAGAGACCTTTTCAAAAATACACACCAACAGAATCAAGGAGGAAAAATTACTGCAATGGGATGTCTGGAAAGTTGTAGATAATCCTCAAGAAGATTTTACGCACATGATAACTTACATCTTCGATATGGATAAATATCCAGTAGAAACTGGTGCTAGAGAGTATTTTGATATGACTGACAAATCTTGGGAACTAATGTGGGAGGATGTAAATGATATAAGAGAAAGAGTTGGTCAAGTTAAGTGGATAGATCTTGGATCAGCAAGAAAAAAGGGGATCGATTATTTGCCTCAAATAATGGTTTTAAATTTTATGAGTGCTAATCCAAAAAAGTGGGGCACATACGAAAAGACAGAATTAAGTTACACAAAATCAATTCCAGATAATTCTCTTCGTGTTGGTTGGAATTTTCATAGAAGAATAGATGACTATGGTAGTGACAACTATTTTTCTCACGTGACAATCGACTGGTTTGATGAATATAAAGATTTTTTGAAAACAAATTTAGGAACTGCATCGGATGTATCTCGTAATAGCTTGGATTGGTCTAAACTTAGAGACTTAAAGAAGAAAGTTGTAATGTATAAATTTATAAGCGAAAATTAATTTATAAAGCCTCCTCATCGGAGGCTTTTTTTATTCCTTCAAAGTTGGGTATTCTATCCCAAGTTGATCTAAATAAGTTTCATATTTAGTTTCGTCATAATAAAATTTGCTCAAAAGAGGTTTGTACTTAGACATTATACTTGTGTTTAATTCCGTTGGTGGAGGGTCATCTTTTGATATCATTGGCCTGTAATTATCTTCCTTTAGTTGGACATTATTAAAATAATTTTTTGCCTCTTTTAATAAGTTTGGATTTAAAAGAAAGTCTAGCACTGTCATTGCAACCACTTTTGCTCCCGCAGTTGCTCCTTTATGAGCAATTGGTGTTGCCATAGTTATTGCATTTGACCAGTGATGACCTTGAAGTCCGGGAATATTTGAAGGAAATCTAAGTGTAACCGTCGGTACTTTCCATGAAATATCACCTATATCATCTGAACCTCCACTTATAAATCTTTTTTGAGGTATTCCAATTTTTGAAAGCTTCATCGCTAATCCATCTTGGTTTTTTGACTTAACAACTTTTTGAACAGCCTTCGCAAGTTTTTGGTCCTTTTCTGACCAAGTTGGCAAACCAACTTCCTTAATATTTTCATACATCGTTTCTGCAATTACTTTATTAAAATGTCTTGGCCATGCAGATCCTAGAACCTTGGAAGAAAATTTAGTGTCCGTCATTTTAGCTGCTCCCTCAGCAATATTATTTGCATCATTATACATTTTCATAATCCCATCATATTTAACATCCCTCAAGTAGTACCAAATAGATGCTTCTGAGGGAACAACATTTGGTTGGTCTCCGGATTTTCTAAAAATAGAATGTGATCTCTTTAATGGGTGAAGATGCTCGCGTTTATAATTCCAACCAATATTCATAAGTTCTGCAGCATCCAGAGCACTTCTTGCTCTCCAAGGAGCTCCTGCAGAATGAGCGGATTCTCCATAAAAGGTATATTCAACTGATATTAAACCAGTGCCTGTTGCTTGCCCCCAAGACACAGACATATTACTGCTAACATGAGTAAAAATGCACATATCAATATCATCAAAATACCCATCTCTAACATACCATGCTTTTGAACCAAGTTGTTCTTCAGCGATACCAGGCCAAATAATTAAAGTTCCTTTAATATTATTATCCTTCATTATTTTTTGAACTGCCAAGGCGGCTGTTATAACTACTGGCAGACCCGAGTTATGTCCCTCACCATGACCAGGTGCTCCTTTAACCATTGGTTTATGGTATGCAACACCTGGATACTGCGATGCTTTGGGAATACCGTCAACATCACTACCAAGTGCAATAATTGGACCTTCACCGTTACTCCATTTTGCAAACCATGCAGTAGGAATATCAGATATCTGATAATCGATTTTAAAATTTGCATTTTCAAGAATATTGGTAAGATACTTTGAGGATTCTACTTCATGAAATCCAAGCTCAGCAAAGCTAAATACTTTATCAACCATAATTTGTGTTTTTTTATGATTTTCATGAGTTAGGTTTTGCGCTAAAATCTTCTTTTCTTTAATGAATTTATTGCTGTATTTTTTTTGAGCAGAAACATTAATTATAAATGTAATTAATAGAAATAAACTTATATTGAACTTCATGTTTTTTTTACTTTGTTTAAAGATACGAAGATCAAAAGAAAAAAATTATAAACATCGACCCCACTTGAGGATAACGCGTCTTAAAGACGTAGTTGATATAGGGGTCGATGTTTAAATCAAAATTTTAAAATTTTAAATGAGGATTTTCTATTTAATTGATATTCTCTTTCCGAACAATCAACATTATCTCCACATAAATTATCTATATTTTCTTCTCCATATGCTTTAATTAATAATCTATTTGAATCAATACCCTTTTTTACAAGCCAGGATTTTGTTACTTGAGCTCGTCTTAATGACAATATCCTGTTATATGGAATAGAAGCTCGTGAGTCAGCGTACGAATTTACTTCTAAAATCATATTAGGATATTTAATTAATGTTCTGAAAACCTCATTAAGAGAAATTATTGAAGATGGCCTAAGAGTATATTTGTCTAAATCAAAGTAAATAGGCTTTATATTTAGTAAACATATTAAATCATAAGGGAGACATTCTTTATTCCATTTTAGACCCACATTTTCAATTATATTTGGGCTGTCATCAAAGATTAAATCAACTATTCTGGAATCATATCCTAAACCGTTAGAGACTCTGATTTTGTATCTATTTTCACAATAGTAGTCTCTCTTTGAAAAATAAAATTGACCTTTTTCATCTGCAATAGTTTCATCTATTGGATTGTCATTTTGATTTAATAATTCAACTAAAGACCCGACTAAAAGCTCTCTAGTATATATGTCATAAACAGACCCAGAAATTGATGGAGAACATTCTTGAGGTTTTCTATACTCTACATTATTTACAACTGTGAGCCCCTCATTTCGGTATGAAGCCATTTCTTTTTTGGGTCTTAAATTCCTAGTTATCCTATAAACTTGATCTGAGGAACTTCCATTTGGTCCACTTCTGTTTGAAGAAAAGTATCCAAATTCTTTAGAATTTTTAAAAACGAAACCGAAATCATCAAAGGGAGAGTTTAATGGAATACCTAGGTTTTTACTTTTAGAAGGAAAGCCTCTACTATTTAATTTAGCTGAAAATACATCAAACCCTCCAAGTCCCATCTTACCATCACTCGAATAAAACAAATTAAAACCATCATCAATAAAAGGGAAAGATTCCCTAAACTCAGTGTTAACGTTTGGCCCTAAATTAATCGGTTGACTGTACTCCTCATTATCATAAATATAAACAAACCATATATCAGACTTACCAAATGTTCCTGGCATATCTGATGAAAAATATAATTTTTTACCATCAGGACTAAGAGCTGGGTGAGCCACTGAGAAATCGTTCCCATTAAAAGGAAGCTCCTTGATGGACCCCCAAGAGTTATTATCATTTTTTGTGGCTTTATATACCTTCAATTTCACCTCATTATCTCTTGATCTTTTCAATTTCCCATTGAAATAATTATTTCTGGTAAAATACATTGTCTTACCATCTTTAGATATTGTCGCTGAAGACTCATGGTATTTTGTATTTACTTCCCCTCCTAGTCTTTCCCTATTAACAAGAACTCCTAATGAATCAATTTCAGCAACAAAAAGATCTAAAAAAGGCTCATTCGACCAGTCATAATTTTTATCCCCAGTTGCATCTTCAGATGATGAAAAAATAATCTCATTGTCACTGTAGAAATTAGGACCAAAATCTGATTTCCCAGAATTTATTTTTGTTTCATATAGCTTATAAATAAACTCTGATTCGAATATATCGTTTAAATAATTTTTGGATGATGTATAATTGTTTTGTAAAATTGAATTATTGGTTAGTTTTAAGTATTTTTCAGTGAGTTGATCCGCTACCTCGTATGCTTCAATACTTTTAAATGAAATTGCAGCTTTAAAATATATTTCAGGATCAAGACCCTTTGGATAAATATTTATTAATTTATTGAACCATATTGTAGCTAAATCATATTGACTATTATTAAAAAAAGACAAAGCTAAAAATTGATAAGCTTCTTTAGAGGCTCTTCCTGATCTAACAATCTTTAAATATTTTTCAATCGCAGGAGAATACTCATAAGATTCAAAATTACTTCTTGCAGTAAATATATTTTGCCTTTGTACTCTCGATTTTCGATCATATAATCTGGATAATGAATCTGTTCCATGATTTTGGTGAGGTTGGAATCTGCCATTTTGATTATTATAAGAAAAACTATTATAAACATTATTTTCCAAATTGAATTCCGAATTTTTATTGTTTATGGAGTTTGAAAGGCTTGACTGTTGATTGATTAAGAATTTACTTTCTAAATCATCTTTAACTTGAGGTTGAGGTTGAAACCCAGTCGTGTCTATGATATTTATTTTTGATTTCGGTTTATTTTCTTTTTTAGTTTCTATATTACTTTTAACTATATTTTCTTTTATTTTGGTTTTTACTAATTCTTTTGAAGGCTCTGTAATTTGAACCTCATTATTTGTTTTTTCATTTAATTTTGAGTCGGTTTCAGTTGAAATATTATTATTTGATTTTTCGTCATAATTTTTAATAATTTGACCATTTGAATATTGATACCAAAACTCAGACTTTTTAAATTGATTTTCTTCGATGAATTTTTTAGCCTTTCCTATTTCAGAAAAACGCTCTATCGAAACTCTATAAAATCCATTTATTCGGTTTAATGAAACTGCATTATTAAATCCTTTTTTTCTTAAATCCCTCTGAAGGTATATAGCATTATATTGATTCTTAAATGATCCCACAATTACATAAATTGAATCAGAACTTGGACTTTTCTGAGAGTATGTATTTTGTGCTAAAAAGATTAACCCCAAGAAGAGTACAATTGATTGTCTTATACGTTTATATATATACATTTAAAAAAATCTTGGTGTTAAAATTTTTCTATTCGTTCCAAAGTCAATTCTAATAAACACCTCAAAACTACCTGAACTGTAATCTTCAATTTCTGTAGTAGTAAAGTCATATGAAAGACCTATCATTAATGCATCTGAAACTTGAATTCCAGCAAGACCAGTTATTGCTGAATCCAATCGATTAGCAACACCAAAAGTAAAATTGTTATTTAATAAAAAATTTAATGACAAATCCCACTGTATTGGGGTACCTCTTACAGCTTTAACTAAAGTTGCAGGTTTAAATTTTAATGATGGTAGTAAATCGAAAACGTAACCTCCAATCAAATAAAAATGTATGTTATCCGATACTCTTGAGAAAAAACTAGAGCTATTTTCAGCCAATTCAAAAAATCTTTTTTCTAAAAGATTTGGAGCAGACAATCCTAAATAGTAATTTTCAGAATTAAAGAAGATACCGACCCCAACTTGAGGTTGAAACTTATTGTCTATGACATAGTTGATATAGGGGTCGGTATTGTCGTATATATTCAGTTTTGAGAAGCTTATATCCATACTATTTAGTCCTGCTTTTAAACCGAAAGTTAATTTTGAAAACATAAATCTAATTGAGTATGCGTAATCTATTGAAAAATTAGTTTCGTCTACTGGACCAATTTGGTCGTTAAAAACTGATAGTCCTAAGCCCATATTTTCAGTTTTACCAATGGGCGTATCAAAGGCGAGTATGCTTGTTTTAGGTGAACCCTCTATATCTAACCACTGAGATCTTCCCAAAAACTTTAAACTCATTATTCCTCTATTACCTGAATATGCTGGGTTGAAAATTTGCGTTGCATACATGTATTGTGTGAATTGAGCTTCTTGTTGTGCAGAGTTTGAAAAAGAGACTAAGACCAATAAAATGGATAAAATAATTTGCCATATGTTTAATTTTTTCTTAATCATTATATAAGAATAAATAACCTACATACTCTGTTTTTCCTGGATTATCTTCTTCAGGGAAAGTAAGAACGTAATAATAAGTTCCTGAAGGAAGCTTAACGTTTTGGTCAATCGTTATTCTACCTCTGGAGAATCCATTAAACGCATCTGAATTAACCCTTCCAGGATAATTTTTGACTTCAAAGACTAAGACTCCCCATCTATTGTAGATTCTAAGTAGATTGTTTGGATAGTCTTCGATACCTCTTACATATAATATATCGTTCTTCCCGTCATTATTTGGTGTTACAAGTGTAAATACTTCAATTTTAGATTCAAACTGATTATCTAATTCGGTAATAGTGGGGTCATCTGTTGTATTTCCGTCATCATCATCTCCATCATCACTGATATCAAAAATTGGTAAATTATAATTTGGAACAGTACCTGATACTTGGACTATATTTTCAATAAACCCAGTGTAAGCATCAGCTTGAGTAATGTTGTAAATCGCTTCATAAATAACTAAACCACCAGGCAATACTGAATTTTGGTCTGAACCTAAAGTAGAAGAAACAAAATAAGGGTTTGTACTAAGATATATTCTACCTCCGTTGCCATCATACATAGTGTCTTCGATTGTCAAATCATTGATTTTTACATTACCTGTATTTTTAATTGAAATTGTATAAGTTATTACATCTCCAGCACCTATAAATTCATCTCTAGATGTAACAGATGCAGTTTTTGTAACTTCCAATTCTGGTCTTGGTGTAATTTGAATTTCGGTTGGATCATCTACAACATTACCATCAGTATCATCACCGTCATCAGATATATCTGAAACCTGTTTAGTGCCATCTAAGTTTTCTGCAGATGCAGTAACTGCATTAAAAATAAGACCTGTTTCAGCAGCTTCAGGTTCAATACTATAGAAAGCAATGTAAGTTGCAGTTTCTCCAATCTTTAGTTTTCCTTCAGTGGATCCTTTGTCTGCTCCAGTGAAAAATGGTCCATTCGATAATTTAAGAATATTCCCTAATGCATCACTTAAATTGTCTTCAATGATCAAATTCTTCAATGGAGTATTACCTGTATTTTCAACTGTAATAGTATAGGTTATCAAATCCCCTGAATCAATTATTTGATCTTCAGAGCTTACTGTAGCAGTCTTTGTAACTTCAATCATTGGGAATTCCTCTAATAAAACTATTGTAGGATCATCAACTGTATTGCCATCGGTGTCATCTCCATCATCACTTACATCAAAAATTCTAGAATTTAAATTAGGTCCGGTAGCAGAAACCTCCGCTGTATTTATAATTTTACCCGTTGGAATAACCTTTTCCTCAATAATATAAAATGCTATATATGTTGCGGTTTCGCCACCAACTAAAGTTCCTTCCCCAGATTGTTGATTAGCTCCAGAGAAAAATGGTCCGTTGCTAAGAGATAAACTATTTCCCTCTCCATCTGTCAACGTGTCAATTAATATAATATCACTAAGGGTTGAATTGCCTTTGTTTTCAACAGTTATCGAATACTCAACAATATCTCCAGCACCAATTTTATTATCACCATTATCTGTTACTTTTGCGGTTTTGGTTACCTCTAAGCCAACATTTGATACTGTATATATTTCTGTTTGATCATCAGTTTGATTTCCATCTGTATCATCGCCATCGTCACTTATATCACTTACATCTCCTATTTTTCCAGGGCTATTACCAGTAAACACAATACTATTTCTTATAACCCCTGTGTCAGATGCTCTCTGACCAATTATATAGTTTGCAACATATATTGCAGTCTCTCCAGGTAGGATTATTCCTTTAATAGAACCTTGACTTGATGAAACAAATGTAGGTGGTGTTGTTAAGATTAAATCTTTCCCATTTCCATCAGTAAGCTTATCAACAAATGAAAGACCTGAAACAACTATGTTCCCTTTATTTTCAACTGTAATTGTATATGATATTGTGTCACTAGTGTCATTAATTCCATTGTTATTATTATCAGTTATGGTAGCTGTTTTAGTAACCTCTATTGCTGGTATTGATTGAATTTCGATTTCGGTAGGATCATTTGAAGTATTTCCATCAGTATCATCTCCATCATCACTTATATCTGAAACATTATTTACATTTCCTGGGCTAGATCCTGTAGCAGTAACGCTATTGATCACTTTTCCAGTCGCAGAGTCACTATCGGTAATTAAATACGTTGCAGAGTAAGTTGCAGTTTCTCCAACTACTAGAGTTCCATTTAAAGAATTCTGTGTGGAAGAAACAAATACAGGTCCAGAAGAAAGTTGAAGAGTTCTATTATTACCATCTTTCAAATTGTCAACCAGAGTTATTGAACTAACAACTGTATTTCCATTATTTTTTACGGTGATTGTATAAACAATCGTATCACCCGTATTTGTTGTGCCATCACCATTATCAATCACATAAGCTGTTTTGGTCACCTCAATTGAACTATTTAAATTAAATTCAACTACAGTAGCATCATTAGTTGTGTTTCCGTCTGTATCGTCACCATCATCACTTACATCTGATACGTCATTTGTGTTTCCTGGACTACTACCAGTAACCGTAACAGTATTGTTAACACTTCCCGTATCCGCATTTGCTTGAGTAACCAAATAAGTAGCATTGTAAGTTGATATTTCATTGGGTGCAATCGTACCCTGTGGACTTCCGTTTGAGTTTGAAACAAATGTTGGTGTGGTCGTTAAGGTTAGATTTGTTCCATTTCCATCGGTGATTATGTCGTTTAAGGTTAATCCTGTTATTTGAACATTACCTTTATTTTCTATAGTTATAACATAATTAATTGTATCTCCTGCTCCATTTACTCCGTCACCATTGTCTGAAACCGTAGCCCTTTTTGTTACTTCAATCACTTTTGAAGGAGCAATTATAACCTCCGTTGGATCATTAGTTGTATTTCCATCTGTGTCATCCCCATCATCACTAATATCTGAAATATCATTGGTGTTTCCTGGTGAACTACCAGTTGCAGTTACAGTATTATTTATTTTTGAAGTTAATGCAGCAGCATTAGATATTAAATAACTTGCAGAATATGTTGAAGTCTCACCAATTACTAAAGTCCCTTGATTCGATCCAAGTGAATTAGAAGTGAATGTCGGATTTGAAGTAAGTGTTAAAGCTCCATTATTACCATCGGTTAAAGTATCAACTAAACTTACTCCAGATATATTTACATTACCAGTATTTATTACAGTGATTGTATAATTTATTGTATCTCCAGCACCATTAATCCCGTCTCCGTTATCAACTACATTTGCTATTTTAGTAACCTCTATAGATGGTATTAAAGAAGTATAAACTATCGTTGGATCATTAGTTGTATTTCCATCAGTATCATCCCCATCATCACTAACATCTGTTAGGTCACCAGTACTACCAGGACTACTTGCAGTGACTGTAACTCTATTAATAATAGCGCCGCTATTTTTCGATGCTAAATCAATAATAAAGGTTGCTGTATAAGTAGCTGTTTCTCCAGCAGTTAAAGTTCCTTGAGATGAACCAGCTGTTGAACTTACAAAAACAGGCCCTGCAGTGAGGTTTAGTGAAACTCCATTATTGTCTGTGAGTGTATCAACCAAACTAACTCCAGTAATTGTTTGACCGCCCTTGTTTTCAACTGTAATTGTATAATTAATTATATCGCCAACACTATTGGTGTTATCTCCATCAGTATCAGATACAGTCGCAGTTTTAGTTACTTCAACAGCACCTTGAGAAACGGTTAAAACAATAGTTGGATCATTGGTAGTGTTTCCATCTGTGTCATCACCATCATCTGAAACATCGGTTACATTATTATTATTATTTGGACTGCTAGCTGTAGCTTGTAAAGTATTATTTACACTTCCTGAGTTTGCTGCTTGAAGACTTATAGTGTATGTGGCAGTATAAGTTGCAACCTCTCCAACAAGGAGTCTAGTTTGATTTGACCCTTGAGTAGCTGAATTAAATGTAGGTCCTGAATTTAAAGAAAGCGTTAAACCATCACCGTCTGTTAAAGTATCGTTTAATGTAATTCCAGAAAGAGTAACACTTCCTGTGTTTGCAACAGTTATTGTGTAAACAATTTTATCTCCTTGATCGTTAGAATTGCT
>MDSV01052785.1_pt1 | contig 10812 bp, 8 predicted proteins | sample 810851 | NCBI WGS metagenome assembly MDSV01 (sample SAMN05326640, study PRJNA326480) | marine metagenome | isolation source: seawater | place: Atlantic Ocean: North East | collected 2012 | reverse complement strand
CTGAGACTGAGAATGGAAAAACGCGACGAGCTTTACCGCGGTAAAGCAAAAACTGTTTATTACACTGATGATAGCGATAAATTGATCCTTCACTTTAGAAACGACACTTCGGCGTTTGATGGTGAAAAAATTGAGCAGTTAGATCGCAAGGGTGAAGTGAATAATAAGTTTAATCACTTTATTATGACGAAGCTTGAAGAGGCTGGTATTGCAACGCAAGTTGAAGCACTGGTGTCTGATACTGAGTCTTTAGTTAAAAAGCTCGACATGATCCCCGTTGAGTGTGTGGTGAGAAACTTGTCTGCGGGTTCATTGGTTCGCCGACTAGGTGTTGAGGAAGGCAAAGAACTGAATCCACCTATTTTTGAGTTTTTCCTTAAAAATGATGCGCTTCACGACCCTATGGTTAATGATTACCATATTTTATCGTTTGGCTGGGCCACAGAGTCTCAAATTGCTGAGATGAAAGCATTAACGTTCAAAGTGAACAGTGTGCTAAAAGCGCTGTTTGATGAAGCAGGTATGTTACTTGTGGACTACAAACTAGAGTTTGGCGTTGATAAAGATGGCAACATCGTTCTAGGTGATGAATTTACGCCAGATGGCTGTCGACTGTGGGATAAAGAAACCCGTAAGAAGATGGACAAAGACAGATTCAGACAAGGCTTAGGTTCTGTTGTTGAGACCTACATAGAAGTGGCAGAACGTTTAGGCTTATCGCTATAACTGGAACCACTTCTTCAGTTAATTTTCAAAAAGAGGACCAAAAGGTCCTCTTTTTTATTCCGGATTTGCGAATAAGTTATACCCGTCCGCATAGGTCATTACGCACTCAGCGAGAGTTAAAATGTTCGTAATCGCTGTGTGTTACCGCAGGTACAGTGGTTCTATATCGTGGTGGCACAACAAAGAGTACGGACATAACGATTTAGCATCTCCCTAGTAATTTGAAGGCACACAAGATGTGACGTTAAACAACCTGCTTCCATCGCTATATCTGAATAAGCTATTGTAGATAAAGAAAAATGAGAGCGTATTAAGGAATGAATCTGTGTTTAAGACTTTTTCGTTAGTAACTGTGGCTATGGTTGCATTTGCGGCCAATTCACTGTTGTGTCGAATGGCACTTGCCAATACGTCGATAGACCCTGCCAGCTTTACTATATTGCGTTTAATGAGCGGTGCTATAGCTTTAGTCGTTCTCTCGTTAATATCACAAAGCCGAAAGAGCAACGTTGAGACACCAATAAAATTTTGGCATGACCTAAACAGCAATGCTAGTGTGCTTGGTGGTGTCACCCTGTTTGTTTATGCAATATGTTTCTCATACGCATATATTTCTATGTCAACCGGCACTGGGGCCTTGTTACTGTTCGGTGCTGTCCAGCTAACGATGATATCAGTGGGCCTGTTCAAGGGAGAACGATTTGAGAAGCTGCAGTGGCTTGGTTTTGTGTTAGCGTTTGCGGGGTTGATCATCCTACTTCTTCCGGGAGCTTCGGCGCCATCTTTAATGTCAGGTATTATAATGACGACCGCAGGTGTTGCGTGGGGAGTATATTCTCTGTTAGGTAAAAGAAGTGCGTCTGCACTAATGTCTACGTCGGGCAACTTTATTTATGCTGCTTTGTTTTGTATTCCTATACTGGTTGTTTCGTACCTAAATTTGGGTGGGTTTACGCAAGATAAAGTCGGAATTTATTATGCGCTTACTTCGGGCATTTTTGCATCAGGGTGCGGCTATGCAATTTGGTATAGCGCTTTGCCGCTCGTTAAATCGACAACCGCGGCCACGGTGCAGTTGAGTGTTCCCGTACTCGCTTCGATTATGGGATGGATAGTCTTAGGCGAGGCGTTGACAATGCAAATATTGATCGCTTCTATCATTACGCTAGGCGGCATTTCGCTCGTAATTAGAAAATAGTGATAACACGTCTCGCTATCATTAGGCGTTTAACATTTCCTTTTTCTGGTTGTATATTAAAAAGCCATTATACTAATGGGCAATACTTGAAGCGTTTTTGAGTGATACTCTAGTGAATACGATTTTTCTTAATAAACGTGAAAAATTTAATTGTTCAAATTCTGATATATAAGTACTTTTCTGTTCCGGCGTTTAAGAGTATCGAATAGAGAATACTCTCCGACATGAACATAGGATAATACCCATGGGTATAAACGCTAAACATTGACGGCGGGCGTTCCCTTTGCGAAGGAGTAAGTTTTGCAATTACCCCCACCCATTTTAAACGATGATGAAAGAGTTAAAGCGGTAGAACGACTGGGGTTACTCGACACCCTGCCGGAAGAACGCTTTGATCGATTAACCCGATTAGCGTCAAGCATCTTTGGATGTCATTTCGCGACAATTACCTTTATTGACGCCGAAAGGCAGTGGATTAAGTCTTCAGTTAATCTTGACTTGGGTGAAAGCGCCCGTGAACTTTCATTTTGCGCTCACACTATCGCACAAAATGAAGTGCTGGTCGTTACTGATACCTGCAATGACGAACGTTTTAGAAATCACCCTTACGTAACTGGCTGCCCACATATTCGTTTTTATGCTGGGGTCCAACTCATGGCAGAAGGCCAACCCGTTGGAGCATTGTGTGTTTTTGATACCGAAGCAAAACAGTTTGATGAAACAAGCATTGAACAATTAGGCAATTTAGGCAAACTCGTCGAATCAGAGCTTCAGCGGCAACAGGTTACTGAATTGTCTAATCAGTTGGAAGAGTATCAGCGTCGTCTTGCTCGCACGCAAAAAATAACGCGTGTAAGAAGTGCCATACTCGAGAAAGTAGTTAATGCAGTGTCTTTACAAGTTGTGCTCAACGACATTGTGTATGCCATTGAAACTGAATTTTCAGAACAGATATGCAGTATATTATTGTTAGAGGATGGCAAGCTTAAAAAAGGGGCTGCGCCGTCACTGCCTGATTTTTATAACGAAGCTATTAATGGCGTTGAGATAGGTGTTGGTGTTGGTTCCTGTGGAAATGCCGCAGCAACCAACACACTGACTATTGTAGAAGATATCAGCACGCATCCCTTTTGGGCTGCATGGAAGGGTCTGGCAGAAAAAGCTGGTGTAGGCTCATGTTGGTCACAACCCATTCAAGACTCTAAAGGTCAAGTTATCGGAACGTTCGCTATCTATCATAAAGAAAAAGCCGTTCCGTCGTCCGAAGAGATCATTTTAATTGGGCAGTTTGCACATATCGCAAGTATTGCTGTGGAAAGAGAGTTGGCCAAAGCGCTTATCTGGAAGCAGGCTAATTTCGATGTGTTAACTGGCCTACCTAATCGTAATTTAATGCTAGATCACCTGCAACTTGCCATGGTTTCGGCTGACCGTGATGAAGAGAAAGTCGCAGTAATTTTTCTAGATTTGGACAACTTTAAAGATATTAATGACGCACTTGGTCACGATCTTGGAGATAAATTACTGGTCGAGTGCGCAGAACGTATAAAAAAGGCGTTGCGAGCAAAAGATACTGTATCTCGGCTAGGTGGCGATGAGTTCATTATTATACTCAACGGTATTTCTGGATTGAGCTCCGTCGAAGCTGTCGTTCAAAAGATACTTGATGCTATTGCTAAACCATATATGTTAGACCTTCAAAGAGTTCACTCTAGCGCAAGTTTAGGAATTACTATCTATCCTGATGATGGTTGTGATGTAACTAACCTATTGAAGAATGCTGATCAGGCAATGTATGGCGCCAAGGGTAAAGGAAAAAATAGTTATCAGTATTACACTCATGAAATGCAGACGGCGGCTATTAAAAGGATCACCTTACTCAATGACCTGCGTTACGCCGTAAAGAACAAGGAGTTGTTTATTGAGTATCAACCTATCTGTAACTTTGACAGTAAAAAGGTTGTGAAAGCTGAGGCATTGCTAAGATGGCAGCATCCGGAAAAAGGCAGGATCCCGCCAGACGAATTCATTCCACTTGCCGAAGAGTCGGGACTTATTATTGAAATTAGTAATTGGGTTTTCGATGAAGTGTGCAGGAATATCAAGCATTGGAAGTCGCGCTTTTGTAGCGAACTACAAATAAGTATTAATACATCACCGAGCCAATATTTTAACGCAGAGTCGAATATCACTGAGTGGCTGAATTTACTGTTGGATAGAGGCATATCAGCGCGCTCCATTCTTTTAGAGGTTACGGAAAACTTGCTAATGGAAGCGAATGATATGGTGTCTAAAAAGCTGTTTGAATTTAGGCAGGCTGGTGTCGATATCGCACTTGATGACTTTGGTACAGGCTTCTCGTCTATTTCCTATCTTAAGAAATTCCCTACCGATTACATCAAAATAGACAAAAGCTTTGTAAAGTCTATGACGGACGTGAGCAACGATAAAGTACTGTGCGAGGCCATCATCGTACTAGCTAAAAAGCTTGGAATTAGTGTGGTTGCAGAAGGTGTGGAAACACAGGAGCAGTATGACATCTTAAAGCGTATGGGGTGTGATTACGCGCAAGGTTATCTGATTGCTCGACCACTATCCGAGGCGGATTTCGAGTCTTTTCTTATAGCACATTAGCGCAACAGGCGTTGCGCTAATCATAAACTTGCCAGAGCGTTTAAGAGAGCGTTGCAAGCGATTGACCCGAATATGTTTCAAGCGCTTCTGTTCGGTTTTCTTTTATCTTATTCGCCCAATTAGGGTCTTGAAGCAGCGCTCTACCCACAGCAACTAAATCAAATTCCTCAGCGTTTAGACGTTCAAGCAGATCGTCAACGGAACGAGTATCTGAGCCTTGACCTTTGAAGGCACCGAAGAAATCATCATTCAGTCCCACCGATCCAACGGTTATCGTAGGTTTTCCAGTTAGCTTTTTCGTCCAACCCGCAAGATTTAACTCGCTACCTTCAAATTCATTTTCCCAATAGCGTCGCTGAGAACAATGGAATATATCGACGCCAGCCTCACTCAATGGAGTCAAAAATTTTTCTAATTCTTGGGGTGATTGTGCTAGACGCGCGGTGTAGTCTTGTTGTTTCCATTGTGAATAACGAAGTACGATAGGGAAGTCGGGCGAAGTTGCGCTTCGAATAGCTTTGATAATCTCAACAGCAAAACGGCCACGGTTTTCCATGCTGCCACCCCAACTGTCAGTGCGTTGGTTCGTGCCTTCCCAGAAAAATTGGTCAACAAGATAACCATGAGCACCGTGTATTTCTATTCCGTCCATGCCAATGGCTTTTGCGTCGGAAGCAGCCTGAGCGAATGCTGCAATTACAGATTCAATATGCTCAACAGTCATAGGCTCGGCGCCTTGCTTACCTGGCTTGAAGAGACCAGAAGGCCCTGCACTTGGAAGTTCAGGGTAGGGCGCTTTTTCTGCAACACGAGCCATACCAACATGCCACAATTGAGGCATTATTTTTCCACCCGCGCTATGCACTTCATCAACTACATGTTTCCAACCTGTCAGCGCTTCTTCTCCATGAAATTGAGGGATGTTTTTATCCATCGTTGCGACTTTATCGTTAACCGTTGTTCCTTCAGTAATAATAAGGCCTGTTCCACCTTGTGCCCGACGTTTGTAGTACGCTGCAACGTCAGCCGTTGGAATGCCGTTGGGAGAAAATTGACGCGTCATCGGCGCCATTACAATACGATTAGTTAGTGAAAGATTACCTTGTGAATAAGGTTTAAACAGTGCGTTAGCTGCCATTATCTATTCCTGATTATTATTTCGTTTTTAAGATTTTATAAAGTCCCATAGGGGCTTTTAGGTCTTAGCATTGACAACATTGGTTTGACGGTGAAAGCGTTTTATTTGTAGCAGACTTATTGCTTCATCGCATGTTGTGCTCAAAGTATTAAAGCAAATTCGAGAAACTAAAAAGAGCTTTGATAGCAGTCGATATTACTTGGGAGGAGGGCTAAGTCAATTTTCTAATGTTGATAGTAAATAATAAGTAAAAATGAACTATCGGGCGCACGATGCGGCGCCCTTGCTAAAACATCATCAATGTTAATCTAAGATTTCAACTATTTCTCTTGTGGCTTGAATAAGTCTTACCACTTTGTTTTCAATACGAACGGTAATTAAGCCGTCGTTATCTAATGGCACAACAACGCGAGCATGGCTGTAAATATCACGGTCTAGACGTTTACCAACGGCTAACTTTTTTTCCCAACCTGGCGGTAGTTCTCCTGTCCGCTCATATTTTTTTTCTATACCTGGTGGTAGTGATTTACCCTCATGCGGGTTGGTTGGATTAGCGGTAGCGGGTAAGCTATTTAACGATATAGCGGCTGCAATACCTAGAATGGGTAAAATTTTCATTGTTCACCTCTCAAGTTACTTAAAAGCCCTGCATCTTCAACTTAGTCAATCATGTTACTCATGGATCCTAGAGCAGCGACGCTTTCGGTTCGAGCGCATTTAGGCCCGGTATTTAAAACAATTTTTAATTAATGTAGAAAATTAAAAATACTGATGTGGAAGAAGTAATGCGAAACCTGTACCAAAGCGAAATTTTTGGCCTAAAGATCTGAAGTTATAATGATTGTCATGTTAGTGTTGACATTGCTTGGGTCGCATATGTTTACCGAACGCCAAGCTTTGAGTAATAGCAAAGGACGGTCAAGTTTAGAAATAATGTCGAGGAGTGATTATGAGTGATATTGAGTTTACGCGAGAGGAAAAAGAAGCATTAGTCGCCAAGTTGCAACGATATTTTGATAGTGAATTGGGGGTGGATCTCGGTCAATTTGATGGCGAATTTCTTCTTGATTTCATTGGTAAAGAAATAGGTGCATCGTTTTACAACAAAGGGGTCTTTGATGCGAGAGCCGTTGTAGCTACTCGTCTACAGATGATTGATGAAGAATTGTATGCGATTGAAAAGGTACAGTAGTAAAGAAGAACAAAGCCTGCCTAGAGCAGACCTTGCTATCAATGATTGACTAGTGCTAGTCATAAAAAAGTCAGAACTATAGCTCCTGATTCGTAGGCCTGATAATCATTTCGTTTATATCAACATCACCAGGTTGTTCAATTGCAAAGGTCACCGCGCGGGCAATAGCATCTGCATCTATGGCGTCGTCATACATATCGTCCGCCATTTGCTTGGAATCTTTGTGAGAGATATGGTCAGTCAGTTCAGTAGCGACGGCGCCTGGCGAGATATTCGTTGAGCGAATCTGGCCGTTAGATTCTTTTCTAATACCTTCACTAATCGCTTTTACTGCAAACTTCGTAGCACAATAAACAGTAGCACCGGGAAACACCACATGGCCCGCAACCGATGATAGGTTGATGATATGGCCACTTTTTTGTTCACGCATTGGTTTTAGCACCGCAGCAACGCCGTACATAACGCCTTTGATGTTTACGTCTATCATTTGCTCCCATTCTTCCACTTTCAATTCATCCAGTGGTGCAAGAGGCATGAGACCTGCGTTATTCACTAAGACATCAATTCGTCCGTAAGCTTCAATTGCTGCATCTGCGAGTGCTTGTACCTCTTCCTTTTTCGTGACATCTACGGTCTTGTAAGTTGCTACGCCACCAGATGACTCAATATCGTCAACGAGTTTTCTAAGACGCTCCTCACGACGGGCACCAAGGACCAATTTGGCGCCTTTGCCTGCAAGCATTTTCGCAGTAGCCTCTCCAAGCCCGCTGCTCGCGCCAGTAATAATGACAACTTTTCCAGATACTTCACTCATAACATTTTCCTTACGTTTGATTAGTGACAGTTCCTACGTACAGATATTGAAGTGGATTACTTTCATTAGAAATTGTTAGCGGGAAAGCGGGAGTGCTACTGCTTAAGTAAAAGGGAGGAAGACCAGTAAAAAGAGGCGTTTAAAGTTGGGATCGTTCATCCAAAATCGTTACATGCGATAACGGTAAATAAAGCTGCTTTAGAGAACGCCAAAAAGCGAGATGCTCTTTGTTTACGAAATTAGGGCCCAGAGATTAGAGACCTAGAGAGGAACTTTAATGGTTAAAGGGCATTTGGCAACGCAGCAGCAGGGAAGAATTTCGTCGTCATCGATGAAAGCAAGGGGGTCGGTAGTATACTCAACTTCGCCTTCTATAAGCTTACTTCGGCACGCACCACAAAACCCTTCACGACAGTGATAGTGAATATGAACGTCCGCTGCCTCAAGGGCGCTTAGAATGGTTTTATCAGAAGGGGCATGAATCGCGCCCACATCGACCACGTCGATGCGGACGGATTTTTCATTACTACTCATCAAGCTGTAATTTTACAGCTCAAAATCGGCAAAGTCGTCTTCGCTTACCGCTGAGTCAATCTGACCAACAAGGTAAGAGCTAATTTCAGATTCTTGAGGAGCAACTTGAACGTTGTCTGAATTCAGGTAGTTATTCATCCAAGGTAGTGGATTACTGTTGATATCAAACGGCGCATCTAGGCCTATAGCAGACATGCGCTGGTTTGCAATGTATTCAACATACTGGCAAAGGATCTCTTTGTTAAGTCCAATCATTGAACCGTTCTGAAACAGGTAATCTGCCCATTGCTTCTCTTGCTCAACGGCATTCATGAAAATAGCACGAGCTTCGTCTTTACACTCTTCTGCAATTTGTGCCATTTCTGGATCGTCTTTGCTCTTAGCCCAAAGATTAAGAATGTGTTGTGTTGATGAGAGATGAAGGTTTTCATCACGGGCTATCAAACGAATGATCTTTGAATTACCTTCCATCAACTTACGTTCAGCAAATGCAAAGGTACAAGCAAAGGACACATAGAAACGGATAGCTTCAAGTGCGTTTACCGAGTTCATGCATAGAAACAGCTTCTTTTTGAGCTCGTACATGTTAATCGTATAGGCAGTACCGTTAACCGTATGAATGCCTTCACCTTGCGTTTGCCATAGCTGAGTGGCAAAAATGAGGTCGTCGTAGTACTTAGAGATATCAGCAGCGCGGCGTTTAATCTCGTCATTCACTACGATATCTTCAAAAATTTCACTCGGGTCTGAAAACAAGTTCCGAAGAATATGCGTATATGAACGAGAGTGGATCGTTTCAAAGAAAGACCATGTTTCAACCCAGGTTTCTAGCTCAGGTAGCGAGATAATAGGCAAAAATGCAATGTTTGGACTGCGGCCTTGTACCGAATCCAGAAGAGTCTGATACTTAAGGTTTGATATAAAGATATGTTTTTCTGGATCGGTTAATTTCTGAAAATCAACGCGGTCACGAGAAACATCAACTTCTTCAGGACGCCAAAAAAAGCTAATTTGTTTCTCAATAAGCTTTTCGAAAATGGCATGTTTTTGTTGATCGTAACGTGCAACGTTTACGGGGTTGCCGAAAAACATCGGTTCGATCAATGGATTAGTACTTTGCTGATTAAACGTAGTGTATTTCATGATAGCCTAACTAAAAACTTAATGATTAACGCGTATTATTGTTTGTGTTCTTGCTGCGAAACGTTAAGGGCAAGTGCGGTAATATCCTTTTATACACTTGCCACTTAAACAGGTGAGCGCGTATTAAATTTTACACGCGCCGCCTGCACAATCATCATCTTCCTCTACCACCACCTCTTCTTGGCGTGGCATAGGCTCGCTTGCTTTTGCGTCTAGCGCTGAGGTGTCTGATGCACCATCGCGAGTATTATGATAATAAAGTGTCTTAACACCAAGCTTGTAAGTGGTAAGAAGGTCTTTGAGCAGAAGCTTCATTGGTACCTTATTACCTTCATAACGGCTTGGGTCATAGTTTGTATTTGCTGAGATAGTTTGGTCAATAAACTTCTGCATGATACCAACAAGTTGTAGGTAACCATCGTTCGAAGGAATATCCCAAAGTAGCTCATATTGATCTCTTAAAGTTTCGTACTCAGGTACTACTTGCTTAAGCACACCATCTTTACTCGACTTGATACTGATGAATCCACGTGGTGGCTCAATACCGTTCGTCGCGTTAGAAATCTGTGAAGATGTCTCTGATGGCATCAATGCTGACAGCGTAGAATTACGCAAGCCGTGAGTTTTAATTTCTTCACGAAGCGCATCCCAGTCGTAATGAAGCGGTTCATTACACACACTATCAAGATCTTTCTTGTAGCTGTCGATTGGCAAAATACCTTGCGAATACGTTGTCTCATTAAACTTAGGACACGCACCTCTCTCTTTCGCAAGATTGTTCGACGCTTTTAATAAGTAGTACTGCATTGCTTCAAATGTACGGTGAACCAAACCATTCGCACTGTGATCTGAATATTTAACGCCGTTTTTAGCAAGGTAGTAAGCAAAGTTGATAACACCGACACCTAATGTGCGACGCCCCATAGTAGCATTGTATGCCGCCGGAACAGGATAGTCTTGATAGTCGAGAAGGTTATCAAGTGCACGTACAGCAAGATCGGCAAGTTCTTCGAACTCATCTAGTGACTTAATTGCGCCAAGGTTGAATGCAGATAGCGTACACAATGCAATTTCGCCGTTTTCATCATTAACGTGCTGCAACGGCTTAGTAGGAAGCGCAATTTCAAGACAAAGATTGCTTTGACGTACTGGCGCCACTTCTGGGTTGAATGGGCTATGCGTATTACAGTGGTCAACGTTTTGAAGATAAATACGACCTGTGCTGGCACGCTCTTGCATGAACAGGCTGAACAGTTCCATAGCTTTAATTTGCTTCTTACGGATGCTATCGTCGTTTTCATATTTAACGTAAAGCTCTTCGAACTTCTGTTGGTCGGCAAAGAATGCATCATAAAGACCAGGTACATCAGAGGGGCTAAACAATGAAATGTAGCCGTCTTTCATCATACGTTGGTACATCAGTTTATTGAACT
>MDSV01229474.1_pt1 | contig 10813 bp, 6 predicted proteins | sample 810851 | NCBI WGS metagenome assembly MDSV01 (sample SAMN05326640, study PRJNA326480) | marine metagenome | isolation source: seawater | place: Atlantic Ocean: North East | collected 2012 | reverse complement strand
CCGGGGCGTCCTGCAACACGGCATTGCGGATGGTGATCTGGCTTTTGGGGTTGGCAAGACTGTTTTTGGTGGCCATAGACTACCTGGTGGCTGAAAATTTAGCTCAGTATAAAGGGTTTCGCGCCGAATCTCGACGCCCCGCTATGGGCGTCCAGGATATTACTCATCCAGGGGCGGGATCAGTTTGCCTGCAAAACCAATGTCGCGGGCGGTTTTGCAAAAGGCTTCAAAGTCCGCCACGTCCGCATCCTGCTGTTCCAGTAATACCAGGGCTTCCACCAGGCAGCCGGGAATGGCGCTGTTGTTCCAGCCGGGCATCCGCGGCCACATATGAAAGTCGGCGTGGACCAGTACGATTTTTTCCACACTGATCTCCCGCTGGCCCATTTCCTGGCGTACTTCCAGGCTGATACAGGGGTGAGTATCATCGGCCACCACGGACCCCGGCGGCATGTGTTGCGCCAGGGGCCGGATCACATCGCCATGGTGAGTGAGGGCAATGTACAGGCGACACTGCTCGAACACCTTGGGATCGTTGCTGCGGACGATTTTTCCCAGTGGGGTATAAATCTGTTCCGGCTCGGTGTAACGGGGATCAAAGGCGATCACCGTGCGATAGATCCGGGTCAGATCCTCGCAGACCCGGTTGCCGATCCGGCCCGCGCCCCCCAGTACAGTAATGGTATTCTCCCCCTGCTGCTCCGGACGCAGCAGCAATTGCCGGGCGATATCGTAGATCATATAGCGGGTACCCATGGAGCCGTCCACGAATGGGGGCGCAATGGGTTCCCCGGCCTTCATCACGAAGTTGGGCAGCCGCCCCACCAGGGCGATGGTTTTTATCCGCGGGAACTCCGCCCGCAGATGCTGCAGATAGGCCCGTACCTTGGTGGAGTCCTGGGCCAGCTCCTGCTCGTAAAACTTGGAGGCCACCAACAGCCCCCGGCGGGAACCGTTGCGGATCACGCCCCCCAACAGCAGGTCCGGCATCAGCCGCACCATGGCCGGTGTGGTGTAGGTGGCTACGTCACGTTCAGTGCCGTACACTGCAAACAGAAAGCTGGGACGCACCAGCCGGATAAACAGGGGGCGCAGCAGCGTGTTGCACAGGAACAAACTGATCCGCCGGGTGTTGCGCCAGAAACTGCGTCGAATGCGCAGGCGCAGCCGCTGATGCCAGGGCGCGGTTTGGATGATGTTGCCCACCTGATTGTCGGACAGCGGCGGCGCCAGAGCCACCTCGATATCCTGTGCCGAGACCCGAACGATGGTGGCTTCCACTATCAGGTGTTCGTCATCCTCAAAGGTAAGCCGGACTTTCTGGCCCGGCTTCAGTTGACGCTGCCCATTATTGGGCAGCGCCACCCCGCTGGAGAAAATACCGCTGGTATGAGTGATAACTGGTTCCGGTTCGAGATTCATGGACACGGTCGTTTTGATTCGGCTGCGTTGATGGCGCCGGTGTTCTCCCTGAGATGTTTTCATTGTTCAGATCCATCTATACTGTTCCTGATTGACTTATTTTGGTTAAAAATCTGCTCGCGTCAAAGCCGGAATCATGAAATTTGAATGAAGGTGGCAGCATGGACAACTTTTTCCGCCATCGTGGCCGCTTTGGGTGGTTGCCGCTGCTTGGTCTTTTTTTGGTCAGTCCGTCGCTGATCGCTGCGGATGCCGTGGTGGTCCAGGACGACCAGTACGAATATTACAATCTCGATGCCTATCTGAGTTACCTGGTGGATGGCAGTGGCCGGGTGACGCTGCGGGACGCGCTGGCCAGTGACCACTGGCTCCGCAACACCAGCGGCGGCGTGCTGAATTTTGGCTTTGCCGAACAGGCGGTCTGGCTGCAGGTGCCACTGGTGATCACCAGCCCCCCCCATCGACGCTGGTATCTGGTGATACCCTACCCGCTGCTGCAGAACGTCAAGCTGTATCTGTTACGCCAGCCGCAGGGCACCCTGGTTTGGCAAACTGATCTGCGGGCTTTGCGCAGCGGCGAGCAGCGGTTGCGGGCCAATAAACTGGCTTTTCAGCTGCCGGAACAGCTGCAGGGCCAATTCACCGTGTTGTTGCGGGTTCAGTCCAGCACCTCCCTGCAGATTCCGGTAGAGCTTTGGAGTCGTGATTATCTGGTGGAGCGTCAGATACTGGAGGCCTCGTTGTGGGGAGTCTATTTCGGCGTGATCCTGGCGCTGTTGTTGTACAACAGCTTCCTGTTTATCTCCATGGCGGACATCACCTATGGTTTCTATGTGCTGGCCATGCTGTCCCTGGGTGGGTTGATGCTGGCGATTTCCGGACTGGGGGGTAACTACCTTTGGCCCACCCGGGCTTATACCCGGGAGGTGCTCGCCATATCGGCGGGATTTTCCCAGTTCTGGCTGTTGTGTTTCTGCCTCAGTTTCCTCGGCGGTGACCGCTTGCGACCGGTTATACGCTGGGCCTTGAAGCTGATGTGTCTGGTCAATCTGTTGATCGTCGCCGCGGTATTCTGGGTGCCTGAATCCGGGGCCTTTCTGGCGGGCTGTGCCGGGCTGGTGACGGTGGCTCTGGTGATGCTGGCGGGGGTAACCGCGCTGTTTTCCGGCGTGGAAATCGCCCGCTACTTTGTATTTGCCTCGGCGGCGCTGGCGGTGGGGGCATTATTGTATCTGGCCACGGTGTTCGGGCTGCTGGAGCCTTCCACCCTGACCAACCATGCACTGCAGGCCGGCTCCATGGTGGAGGCATTATTGTTTTCCTTTGCCCTGGCCCACCGCATTAAGGAGGAGCGCCGACACAAGCTGATTGCCATGGCAAAAATGGAAGCCGCGCAGCAGGCCACTGTCCAGGTTCAGGAGCAGGCCCTGCAGCAGGCGCTGCACGACCCCATCACCCGTTTCCCCAACGAGGCGCTGTTGCAGAAGCGTCTCAATGAGATGGTCGGCTCCCGCGCCGAGTATGACTCGTTTGCCCTGGTGTTGCTGTATTTTCCCCAGTTTCGTGACATCTCCTCCTCCATGGGCCGGCGCCTGGCGGAGGACATGTTTACCAGTATCATTGAACGCATCAATGGCGAGCTGAACAATGATGTCCAGTCCATTGCCATTGAAGCGCAACCTCCGGCGCAAGTGGCGGTGACTGAATTTGGCAGCCTGGCCTGTCTGGTGCGAATGGGGCAGGGGTATCGCCCGGTGCGGGACTTTGTCAGTCGGGTGATGCAGATTCATGGCGGGGCGGTGGAAGTGGCCGGCACCGCTGCCCACATTAAATCCTACTGTGGGGTGGCCATGTACCCCAAACACGGTGAACGCCCGGACCTGCTGATGCAGCATGCCAGTGCGGCGCTGGATTACGGCCGTCGGGTGCGCGAGGTGCTGACCATCTACAGCTCCGATATCGATGCCTTTGGCCGCCGCCGGCTGGCGATGATGGGGGAACTGCTCAATGCCATCAGGGACCGGGAGTTGGAGTTATACCTGCAACCGCAATTCGACTGCCGCCGTAACGAGGTGTGGGGTGTGGAGGTGCTGTTGCGCTGGAACAGCGCCAAATTCGGCGTGGTGCCGCCGGTGGAGTTTATCGAAGTGGCGGAGGAGGCCGGGCAGATGGCCCAGTTGACCCGCTTTGTGATTACCGAGTCTTTTGCACTGTTGCGGGAATTCAATGCCGCCGGTCACATCCTCAGCCTCAGTATCAACCTGTCGGTACAGAACCTGATGGAGGCCAAACTGATATCGTTCATTACCGCCGAAGCGGATAAGCAGGGCATCAATTTACACGACGTGGTCTTTGAGGTGACCGAGACCTCGTCCACTGAAAACTTCAATCTGGTGATCGACAATCTCAATCAGCTGGCATCCATTGGTTGTCATATCGCTTTGGACGATTATGGCACCGGCTATTCCTCCCTGGCCTACCTCAGTCGGCTGCCGATCCATGAACTGAAAATCGATCGCAGCTTTATCGTGCAAATGGAACACAAGGAGAGCGATTACCGTATCGTTGATAACACCATCAAGCTGGCGCGGGCCCTGCAACTGCAAACGGTGGCGGAAGGGGTGGAAACTCAGGCGGCGCTGGACAGCCTGGTGCGGCTGGGCTGTGATCGGGTGCAGGGGTTTTATCTGGCCCGCCCCATGCCGGTATCGCAGTTCCGGCAGTGGGGCTTGCGCACTACCCCGGGAAGCCAGCAACGGTTACAGGCGCCGGGTGATACCGTCGATTGACAACCCCAGCAGCAGGCCCCGCAGCACCACAAAGCCCACGAATGCCAGCCACAGTCCGGTGTTGCCCAGGGCCCCCAGACCCCACACCAGGGCCAGAAAACCACTGGTGGCCAGAATCGATGCGTTGCGCAGTGGCGCCGTGGTGGTGGTGCCGATAAACAGTCCGTCCAGCTGAAACGCCACAAAGGATAGGGTGACGTACAGGCCACACCAGATCAGGAATTCCTGTGCCCGGGACTGGACCTGGGGCAGATCCGTTAGCCAGGCCAACAGCACCGGCCCCAGGAACAGGATGCCCGCCGCCAGTGCCAGGGCAGTGATGGCCGCCAGCAGGGTGGTGCGGCGCAGGACCTGGTGGAAGCGGGGCCGATCCCGTTGTCCCAGGGCCTGGCCCGCCAGCGCTTCGGTGGTGTAAGCGAACCCGTCGAGAAAAAAGGCGCAGAAGGAAATAAACTGCAGCAGAATATGATTGGCGGCCAGGGTGATGTCGCCATAACGGGCGCCCTGATCGGTAAACACCGCAAACCCCAGCAACAGAAACAGGGTACGGATCATCAGGTCCAGATTCACCCGCAACACCGGTAACAGTTTGTGCCAGGCCAGCAGTCCCCGCCATGGCAGCTGGTCGAGGCCGGGCCACTGGGTGTGCTGGCTTTGATGCCGCCATACCAGCAGAAGGGCCAACCCCAGAGTGATCCATTCCGCCAGCGCAGTACCCAGAGCAATACCCCGGGCACCCCACTGCAAGTAACCGGCGAACCCGATGTCCAGCAGCATGTTGAGGCCGTTCAGCACCGCCTGCACCAGCAACAGGGTGCCACTCATTCCCCGGCCGATGAAATAGCCCAGCAGTACATAGCTGGCCAACACCGCCGGCGCACCCCAGATGCGAATCCGGAAATAATCGCCGGTGATGGTTTCCACCTCGTTACTGGCCCCGAACAGGGACAGCGACAGGATTCGCAGGGGCCACTGCAGCAACAATAAGCCGACCCCGATCAGGCTGGCCATGGCCAGGCCCCGCAGGATCACCTCGCGGATGCGGGCTTCGTCCCGCCGGCCGGTGGCCTGAGCCACGAAACCCGTGGTGCCCATGCGCAGAAAACCAAAGCCCCAGTAGACAAAACTGAAAATTAGCGAGCCCAGGGCAACGCCACCCAGATGCTGGCTGCCGGCGGTATGCCCGATCACCGCGGTGTCCACCAGACCCAGTAACGGTGTGGCGCTGTTGGCCAGAATCACCGGCCAGGTGAGACGCCATATATCGCGGTATCGGGGAGCAGTGCTGGTTTCCATGGGTGCCTTATTCGCAACCGGGGCCGGGGGCGGAGTCGCTAAGGCTATTGCGTCCACCCACGGTTTACAATAGGGTTCGCCAGAGTCAACAGCACCAGCGGTGAGGTCACTATGGAACAAACCATTGATAAAACCAAACCGGTCCTGGTCACCGGCGCTTCGGGTTATATTGCCAACTGGATCATTCTGGATCTGTTGCAAGCCGGTTATACCGTGCACGGTACGGTACGGGATCCGGACAACCAGCGCTCCGTGGGGCCCTTGCACAAGCTGGCGGCCCGGGCGCCCCAGGGGCGGCTGCAACTGTTTCGCGCGGATCTGCTGGAGCCGGGCAGTTTCGATGCTGCCATGGAGGGTTGCGAGGTGGTGCTGCACACCGCGTCACCGTTTGTGATTCGCGGTTTTGACGACGCTGAGGCAGCGCTGATCCGGCCGGCGGTGGAGGGTACCCGCAATGTGCTGGAGGCGGCCAATCGGGTTGCCTCGGTGCAGCGGGTGGTGCTCACCAGCAGTGTGGCGGCCATCTATGGCGACAATGCCGATCTGCAGGAGATCCCCCGGGACTGTTTCACCGAGGAGGACTGGAATTTTTCCAGTGGGGTGTATCACCAGCCTTACTCCTACTCCAAGCTGTTGGCGGAAAAAGAGGCCTGGAAGATTCACGACGCCCAGTCACGCTGGCGCCTGGTGTGCATCAATCCCAGTATGGTCTGCGGCCCGGCCCTAACCCCCTTCAGCCAGTCCACCAGCATCGACACCCTGCGCAGTCTGGGCACCGGGAAAATGTGGCCCGGGGCACCGGAGTTGCGAATGGCCTGGGTGGATGTGCGGGATGTGGCCCAGGCCCACCTGGAGGCGGCTTTTCGCCCGGATGCCAATGGCCGGCATATCGTCAGCAATGGCGAACTCAGCTTTCTTCAGGTGGCACAAATTCTTAAACGGCATTACGGCAGTGGTTATCGGTTTCCGGTATTCGAATTGCCCAAGTTCGTGGTGAAGTGGTTTGGTTGGATGCTGGATTCCAGTGTCAAGCCGAAATTTGTCGAGCGCAACGTGGGGCATGCCATCTGTTTCGACAACAGTCGTGGCCGCAAGCGATTGGGCCTGGAGTATCGTCCGCTGGAGCAAACCTTTGTGGATCACTTTCAGCAGATGATCGATGATGGTCTGATTCGCGCGTGAGTGGCTGGTGCGGCAGCCACCTGGTGCGATGAATAAACGGCTCGGGCCGGCTCAGATTACAACGGCATACCGGTTCGCTGACCGGCTTGCAGCCGGCGGCTAAAATTTGCGATCCAGGGACAGCGTGATGATATAGGCGGTCACCTCGTTGCGGAACGGAGTGGAATAATAGGGGGTTGTACACCACATCCCCTTCCACGCAGCTGTTGGCGTTGCGGGATCCACAGGCGTCGGTATCGCTTTCCGATTGCAGATAGCCGAGGGCTCCTTCAATGCGGGTGATTTTGTCGTATTGCCAGCCAAAGCCGGCGGTGTACAGATCGGTATGGGTGATGGGGAACAGCAGGTCGGTGCGATCATCGGGAATGGCCGAACGGCGGGGCTCGTAACCGGCCCGCAGCACCAGATTGTCATTCCACTGATATTCCGCGCCGACCGCCCAGGACCAGGTGTCCTCATATTCCCGTGGGATCAGCATGCGGTCCGGATCCGCATAGTTGAGTCCCGCCAGGGTATTGATCACGCTGCCCAGTATCAGAAAATCATTGTTGCGATCGAATTCAAACGTCAGATCATCCCAGCGGCTGAATTCGATCCACTTGGCATCCAGGTTGATTTTCAAAGCCGGCAACACCTGCATGGAAGCGCCAAAGGAAACCGCCTGGGGTGAGATCCACTCCGCTTTCACCGTGCCGGTCTCCTTTTCCGCGGCGCTGACCGGTGCACCGTCGAACGGCAACAGCAGCAGATCCACGCCGCTCTCACTCAGACCTTCCATGGTGTGAACAAAGGTATCGGTGTTTTCCATGCTGTAATCCCCCTCCATTTCGGAGGTGGACTCACTGCGATAACTGAAGCCCAGGGTCAGCCAGGAATTGGCCTCCCACAGCAGGCCGAAGCCAAAGCCCAGGGAAAACATATCCTCCAGCTCCATGGTCAGCAGTCTCACGTTGTCGTAGGGGCCCAAACCGATGTTGGGGAGCGGGCTGTTGGGAATGGAATTGAGGTTGCGTAAGAAGCCCAGGGTCAGACCCGGGGCGCGGAATTTGGTTTTCACCCCCAGCCCCTGGTAGGAGAAAGTGAGGCCAAATCCCACCGCCAGACGCTCGGTGATCTGCAGGGCCACTGTGGGTGAAAAGTAAGTGAGCCGGGCGAGACCCAGCTGATGACCCTGAAATGCCCCGGCCTCGTCCAGCTCCCGGGTGTAGCCGACACCCTCAGACACATAGGCGGCGGTGCCGAAGGTCCAGTTTGAGCCCGGGGCCTCCACCGCCACGCCGCCCATGGGCAGCGCCAGAATAGGGGTTTTCTGCAGACCCAGAAATGGCACCATCAGCACTGGATCGCCGGTACTGATGCTGGTGTTTGCCACCGGGTCCACGCCCCAGCATTGATCGTGGGCACTGGCCACCTGATCCAGATCGTTGGGGTCTGTGATGGGGTACAGGCTCTGGCACTCCGCGGTCAGGTCGTAAAACAATTGTTTGCCGCTGACGAAGGCCGGGTCCGGATCGTTGGGATCATAAGGGCCATCAAAAATATCCGTGGGCTGAGTGGGTTCGCCGAAGCTGCTGTCGATCTGAATGTCGGCGATCAATAATTTCAGACTCAGCTGCCGTCCCTGAATGCGGCTCAGTCCCGCCGGATTGAAGTGGATGGAGTCAATGCCCGGGGGATCGGCCGTAACGGCGTGGGCCAGGCCGAGTGCTTTGGGGTTGCCCATGGACAGGTTGTTCAGCAGTTGGCCGTGGCAGGTGCTGGCCACCAGGCAACCGGCCGCAAGCGCAGTAATCGATGCTGGTTTTATTGTCATTGTTATTGTTTTTGTTGTTATAAGTATAAGGGCCCGGATTTATTGTGTTTTTCCGGATCGCCCAGATACTTTATTGGCATCGATCTCAAGCGTCAACCGATTGAACAGGGTCACTGGTTTTTATTAAGCGTGGCGATAAATTCCTGGGATTGGGCGATGGACGCTTCCATGTCTTTAATCAGGCGTGCCACGTTCGATTCAATACTGCGCAGCTCCCCTTTGAGTCCATCGATGGCGCGGGCGTTCAGATTGTGTTTCAGGTAGAGTACCTGATCCTGCAACGCCGCCAGTACCGGCTGCATTCTCGATTCCGCCTGCCGCATGGATTGGATCAGCGCACTGTATTGTTTGCGGGTGGCGTTTAGTTGGCGGGCACTTTGTTGCTTCAGACTTTGATTGCTGTATAAGGACAGCTCCTCCTCCCATTCTTCGAACAGCGCCTCCGATACGCTGGCCACGGCATCGATTCTATCGGATACCGCCTGGGCCGCGGCTTTACTGTCTTCATATTCGTCATTGAGGGAATCGTAGGTCTCCTGCAGCTCCTGATCCTGGACCCCCAGTAATGCCTGATACTGCTCCAGGGCGGAGGCGAACTGCTCTTTGGCGTCCTGTTGTGCGTCCTGCGCTTCCTCCACCCGGTCCACCATGATATCCCGTTTGTGGACCCCCACTTTTTCCATGGCGTTGTAATACATGCTTTCACAGGCGCAAAGGGTTCCGGCGAGCAGGGCCAGCAACAGGATACGTATCACGGATCATTCCTCTTGGGTCGGTATTGGCAAAAGTCACTGAATCATACCAGTTGCCTGTGGCATTGCCAGATTGGTAACAGGGAATCAACCCGGCGAAGCACAAACCGGACACGGGGGTCAAGTGCCGGTGGCCACGCAGCCGGGCGTGCCAGCGGATAACCGGGCGCCTGCACCGCAGGTTCGACGTTAGCAAAATGTTAACCAAATAATGTTTGGCAATTCACAAAAAAAGTGATTAGATTTACCAAATCGTTCCGGCTACTCGTTCCGGCTACAGACTCTGGGGTAATGGACTGCTGAGCTGGGGTAGAGGCTTTAAACACACCGACAAGACGAAACCAATTATGGAAACACTGGTTAAGTTTTCGTCTAGGGAAGGACGCCGCATTGTGCGGCAGCAGCTGAATGGAAATCATGGGGTGGATGCGGTCTGGAATTCAGGGCCGCAACGGGTATCAGTGACGCTGCTGGATATTTCCAGCCTCGGCTTCGCCATGCAGGTACCAGCAAGATACGCCACAGGCTTGAGAACCGGTGACTCGGTCAAACTGGTGGTGAGCCCGCTGTTACGCACTCACTATCATGTCAGTGGACTGGTGATCGACAGCCGGCAGCAGGGGGATCAGGTAAAGGTGTCGGTGGTTATCGAGCACGAAATCACTCCCGGCCACGGCAACCTGAAACCTATTGAACTGCAACCGGGGAATCGGATTCACGGTCAGTTTCAGCATCCATTTTTCTATCGCCAGAATTACTATTTTGATGTTCACAGTCTCTCCGCCCGGGGCTTTTATCTGCAGGGTATTGATCCCGGCTGCGTGTTGTTCAGTGGCATGCGATTGACGCTGCGCCTGGGCATGTTCGATTGTGACCAGTCCGTGGTGGGTACGGTGTCGGACGTTTCCTGCGATGAGAACGGTCAGCAGTGCTGCTTCCTGCGCATCGATATGCTGGCGCTGTCCCTGGAGCAGCAGTTGACTCAGTACTGCTTCCATTACCTGCGCACCACGCCCAAGGAGTTACGCCGCTCCGGCTTGCGTTCCTATCATGTGAAAGATCTGGTGCAGTTTAAATTTGTGGAGACCCAGCAGGAGTATGAGGATGTGCTGGCGCTGCGGCGCCGCAACTATGCCGCTGTGCGCAAAGTGGACGCGGCCGCTCCCCTGAGCAAGCTTTCCTACTTTTTTGATCGTTACAGCCGCATTCTGGTGGTCTATCACCAGGGCAAGGCCATTGGTACCGCCACCATCATTATTGGTCGCCGGGAGATCGAGCCCATGGAGGTGGAAGTACTGATGTCAGAAGCGGAATTTGAGCAGCTTCCGGCTTACGATCAAATGTTCGAAGTGGCGGCCCTGTGCCTGGACAAGGGCTATCGTGATACCGATATCCTGCATGGCATGTTTGAGCATATTTATAAGCACGCCATGATGAACGGTCGCAACTATATTGTGATCAGCAGTGACAAGTATCTGCTGGAGATGTACCGCACGGTGGGTTTTCAGGATACCGGCTTCAGTTTCGTGCAGCCGAAATATCGTGATCTGAAAATGCAT
>MDSV01176252.1_pt1 | contig 10813 bp, 4 predicted proteins | sample 810851 | NCBI WGS metagenome assembly MDSV01 (sample SAMN05326640, study PRJNA326480) | marine metagenome | isolation source: seawater | place: Atlantic Ocean: North East | collected 2012 | reverse complement strand
TTGTGAGTTGCTTGGGTTCCTCGCAACCATAGCGGTGCTTATCCTGATGTCGTCTTCCGGTACGGGCAAGCCAAACTCATTGAGTTGTCGCACTACGTCCGTGAAAGTCCCAATCGCTATCTCGCTTGGTGATTTGCTTCTCGACATCGTAAACTTGCCGGGAACTATTATCTCCACATTGCCCGTCGTCGATTGAATCATTATCGTAGCACCTGAGTCTTGGTATGGAACCGCTAGGATGTACTTGCCGAGGAACCTCTTGCCGGGTCTCCCTGCGAATGCCTTGGTGGGGTCTAGCCTCGATGGGTCGTACTTCTCACCGAGAGCGAGTTTGAATTGGTCTATGTTCTTGAATGCGTGCTTCGGCAACTTGGACTTGAAATCGGCCTTCACACGCTCAATCGGTGGATTGATTCCTATGCTCCTTCGCAGGTTGGCCTCCGGTGTGGGGACCATATCCCCTAACTGCTCGTCACTTACCCTAAGGTGTGCATCGAACTGTCGGGTCTGTGGTATCGGTGGCCTCTCACCTTCCTCATCTGGTTCTGGTCGGTATATTGCTTTGTTCAATTCGCCCATAGCCTTCGCAACTGCCTTGCTCATCTTGGTAGCGAGCGTTATCGTTATGGCATACATGGCCTCCTCCTTCTCACTGCGCCCCATCTTGACATCGTCCATTGCTTCGATGCTCTTTATCGAGAAGTCAGCGAGTGGTAGTATGAAGTAGTGGTTGCCCGCTAGTGTCTGTGCCTCTTGGGTGTAAACGTCACCTTGTAGTATGCTATCTAGCATTACTATGTCATCTCTAACTACTCCATCCTCTATTCCTATGTAGTCTAGTATATCCTCTATCCTAGTATTGGTCTTGTTGCCGTCCCTTACCTTACTGTCGTTCATTCTTATGTCATGGCTGATGAGTAGTATCCCTAGTATATCCCAGTAGGCGAAGTTCTGGTTGTGGAACAATGTGTTCATGTAGTGCGAGAATCTTCTCTCGTCACCGGGGAAGAATTGGAAGTACCCTAGTCTTTGTGAGTCCTTCTTGTTGATGAAGTAGTGAGAGTGCCAGTAAGAGTACATCTCGGCTATGTTGTCAGTGTCATTGAATTCCGGCCAAGAGTACTTTCCGGACTTGATGTCGTTCAGCGGCTTAGCGACGTACTCGTCATTCAGATGTAGGTCCTCGTAGGTCTTGTTACCGGGATTCTTCCTCACCTTGTAATAGCACTTGTACTTGATTGTGAAGTACTTGTCGTACTTCTTATTCAACCACTTGACTACTTCCCTAGTCACCTTCTCGCAGTAATGCAGGTCGTCGTTGTAGTTCTCAGAGGGGTTTATCTCGTCGAGTTTCTTACCTATTACATCTATCTGTGCATCTAACTCATCGATGAACTTGTCTTCGTTTATCCTCACGTAATCGTTCTTCTTGTCATTCTTGGGAATGATGTTGAAGTAATCCATGCGGTCTGCCATAACCGTGAAGAAGTGCCTTATGCTCAACGGTTTGTGGCTCATATCGAAATATATCAGGTAATCATCAGCCGATGACAGCGAAGGCTCGTCTTTCTTCGGATGCGTGTGATACATCATCTTGGCATTGTCGGGAGCCTTGGTAATCTTGATTTTCGGCATTATCAGTGATGCCCTTCGGTAGAATATGTTCTTGTCATCGCAATAGCCGTAGTTCTCCCCCATCTGGGAAACGAAACTGAACAGTTTGGAACGGAATGCTGGAGAGTTGAAAGTACGATATGGATGTAGCCTGAACCAAGAGTCCGGCTTGTCCATCACCATCTTCGTGTACTCGTTATCGAAATCCTCCAATGCCGTCATCTTGTTCTTGCCGGGATTCGTGAGTACTAATTCTATGATTTCCATCTGACCGGTAACGAAGAGCGATGTCTTGGTTATCCTGTTGGTGTAATCGTGGTTCCTGATAACATAATCCTTACCGTCAATGGTGACTAACTCGGTATTGTAAAACGACCTCAGTAACTTGGGCACGTCCTTGAACCGAGTGCCTTTCGGGAACTGGATTCTGTATGTCAATATGTTACCCTGAATCTGTGCGTCAGAGTTGATGACTTTCAGGCCGTTTATGACCGCACCCTTTGATGGGAAGCCGAGAGTTTTCTTGACCTCACTCAAATTCATCGGTGTCGTCTGGGTCGAATTCCTCAAATCCTGCATCCTCATCACTCACCTCCGCTTCAAACAAATCCCCTAGCGTGCTTTCCAAAAACCCACCCGTCCGGTCTTCACCGAACGTGGAGTTGATGGTATTGACTTCTTCCTCTGATAATTCATACTTTCTCTTGTTACGCTCCTTCTCCAACATTGTTACGGCCCATATTGGAAACATTCCCTTGCTGTAATTGTCCCATGACTCCTTCGCTTCGTTATCCTTGTCCCATTCCTCGTATGCCTTCGTGTAATTATCAACCAGCGCGTCCCAAGAGTCCTGCTTGACTGGGGGATTAAGCCTCTCTATCTCCTCTTCCAGACCACCGAATGGTACTTTCTTCTCAGAAGCACTCTTGTCCAATTTGTCTAGTTGGTTCATCTCCCGCTTGTACATGACATCTTCCCTTCTGTAAATGGCAGAAGACGAATCAGGGTCTCCGGGGGTTCGGTCTAGCATGCCCATTGTGAGTTTCAAATCCTCGTTTGCTTGCTCGACATTGGTGTTGTTGTGATTATCCATCTGTTCTTGGAATGGCATCTCACTGAGAGTCCTCGCCATTGTGACGGTTCTTATCCCATCAGCACCATAGCCTCTTGGGTCGTCTATTGCATTCTGACTGTCGAAGGGCAAGTTGGTTACCATGTTGTAATCGCCGGTTTTCCCCTTGACTATGAAATGGTCATCCACGAACAACTTGTATCGCTTGTCGTCCGTTAGTTCCCCTCGGTCTGCCGCACGGAATCTCTCGTATGCCCTGTAAAACTCAGGTATGTCGTCCCCGCCACTAGCGATTTGACTCCGCTCCCTCGGTGTGGGAATACCTAGAGACGGATAGATTCTCCTACCACCATAGTAGTTGGTGGGAATCCAGCCATATTTCGTCTGCACCAAACGCTCGTCGCCTTCTGGGAGTGGGTATGTGTCAACCCTCGTCTCATACATCGATTCACCTGCGTTCAGTTTCTGAGGCACACCGAAGAACGCGGGGTTCCTCCTTACCTCTATCATGTCCATAGCAACGATATTGAGTGTGAATCCGGGTATGTCCTGTGGATTGGTTACTTCGTCCTTCGGTGGGTAGATAGTGCTGATTGCGGATGTCAAATCCTCAAGTGCCTTCTTTATCTTCTTGTCCTTCGCACCTGCAAGCCTATTGTCTCTCCTGAGTTGGAAATCTGGATTTTCCAACTTGCAGTTTATCCACCAGAACGAGGTTGGGTCGATAATCAAATGCCATTCGACTCCATAGTTGGCGCATAACTGTGTGGTATTGATTACGTCTATTCCCCGTAACCTGAAGTCTTGGTTTATGGTCACGACGGAGAACGTGGCTTCTGAGAAGTCATCATTCTGTCCGAACAGTGCCCAGTCGCTATATGGTTCATAGTGGAAACTCTTCTTCCTGACGTAACCTATCACTTCTTGCTTCTTGGCTATCCTTTGGAATCTCTTGTACGCTTTAGCCGACATTATGTAAGGATTGACGAAGTTCGGTTGCTCCCCCAGTCTCGATACCTTGTGGTCTCGCAAATCGTAATCGTTTATCGGGTTCAACAGACGTAGTGATATGCCTATGTTCTGGTTGGTTGGAACCGTAGCGGATATTTTCATCAATGGTTCTTGACGATAATCCACATCTGATAGGTACTCGGGATTGTAATCCTCACGAATCGCCTTGACTTTCATGTTGATTAGTTTGTTCGCCCACTTGAGTTTTTCATTTGTGATTGCCCTGTAAGCCTTGCGACCCCTGTCATCAGTGTAGTGGAATGCGAGTGTCTGGTTCATCACGTTGCTGATGTCATCATACTCTACCTCGACCACTACCTTCGGCTCAACTATCTCTATCTGGTCATTCAACTGACTGTAAGTTCCGGGTTCGGTCCCACGTAGATTGATTGGTATCACATTGGTGTACCTTACGGTTTCGTCATCCTTTGATGGCAACTCTTCACCATAGACCAACTCCTTCAACTTCTTTCTCTTGTCCTCGGTAAGAGCCATCGATGCCTTGCCAACCAGATGGTACACGTTACCATGCTTCGATGTTCTCTTCATCAGCCCGACGAACACCGGACCTATCGCATCGCTACCCAACTGGTACGCCTTGCTTTCCTTCGATACTCCCATTACCACCATCTTGATGGTCTGCTTGGGTGATACGAAGTACTTCTTCTCCCCCAATACTACCATTCTGTTTCCTCTTCTGTCGGCACGGATGGATTCATATTGTTGATTCAACTTCTTACCCACTGGCTTGGTGAAGTCGAATGCTGGTCCCGGTGTGACTCTGTTCGTGTTTATCTTGAACAGTTCCTCTTGCATCGATGTCAGGGGTATGGTGTCCTTGTTGAAAGATGCTATGTAGTTCGATATGAAATGGAATCTTCGACTCATGAGGCTGTCCTCGTCACTATTCACTAGCAAGTCTAGAACATCAGACTCATCTGCATCCCTACCGCCGCTCTGCTCTAGTACTATCTGTCCTACTATCGTTAGTTCTGATATACCAGCCGCTTCGCAATATCTCTCTATATCTCTAGTGATATAGTCTGAGTGTATTACTAGTCCTGTTCGGGTTGTCAGGACGCATCGGATTGGTTCGATTGTCGCTGACCCGCCAATTGTACTGCTTACTGTGAGTTTCTTACCACCGAACTTGAATCCACCATTCTCCCTGTACTCCAGTATTGTGTCAACACCCCTTGCGGGTGTGTATGCGAATACGTGTTCCTCGCCACCAATCTTCTCTACTATGTCGCTTGGCTTGACCAACTTGTAGTCCTTCTCGCTATATAGTAATTCCAACTTCTCATAGTCCTTGTAGTTGCCATCTAGCAGTACCGGTTCTGGGGCCGTTTCGGTATCTCCCTCGGACTCGTAATCCTGTCCGATTTGAACTGTGTCGAAGAATTCGGAAACCAGTCTAGCATAATCATCGAAGTTCTCGGCTACTACGGTTGGGTGTGCGTACCTCGTTGGCTCAAAGTTATCCAACTCGGAGACCGGAACCGGCACTGCGGCTAGTCCTGACATTGTTGCAGTACTCTGTTCTGTTGGGTAATGGAGGCTGAAGAACATGCGAATCTGTTGGGTATGATGCAGTGTGCTGGGGTCAAGCCAAACCTTCTTGTCAATCACTGCCCTGTCCCTGTCACCAGACACTACTGGGTATAGCCGTTGAGTGAGATACTCCTTGGCATCTTGCATATCACCGAGTTTGGTATCACCATCACCTATCCAAATCTGGAACGACCCACCTGTGTACATTATTATCGAAGGATGGTTACTATCCTCAAGAACTGAAACGATTCTCTTCACCGAGGACACTACTTCGGCGTGGGGTAGTTTTGCGGGATTGTCTATGTCCAGCACGGCCATCTTGATGTTCTTTCCGTTAGTGGATGGCCTCCAGAATAGGTATCGAAACCCATCATGCTTGCCACCGATGAATGGTGACTTATTATCTGGATACCTCTTGACGCTCAAGAACTTCTGCAACTCCTCTTCCGAGTTGAGAGTAATCGGGTTACCGTTCCCATCATTGAGAGTCAGTCTCGCAGAGCCCTTGGTGGTTGAGTACATTCCAGTTCCTATTGGGTGATGCATGGTCTTCCTAGCCATGAACGGTAGAACCTTGTCAAAGTACTGCTTTATGTTGCTCTTCACCTGCTGAGCCCGGATTTCTCCCTGTATCGTGGCTGGGTGTGATACCTTCTTGTCTAATGGCATGCTGACCCATTCCTCTTCCGATATTCCCATATCAGTAGCGACCATGAAAGCGTAATCCGACTTGCTTTTGGGTGTCGGTACGAACATGCGGGCATTCGCCTTGCTCGATATTGAGCCATAGGTATCCTGTACTGCCTTGACCAATATGGGTCGTAACTCATCGCTGGCCTCTTGATAACTCTTGCCAGTCATGTCAAATGCCTTCTCGTCGGTTGTCGGGTCAACGGCATTACCTGTCCTGAGTGGTGTGTAGAATCCCTCTGTGGGTGTGAAGTACTGCTTCTTCACATCGAGAAACTCTTGGAGAAACTCATCGATGTCATCGTTGGTTATCTCCTCGCTACCCTTCGTGCTGGCAATGGCCTCTAGGTAGTTCTGGAAAATCTGGAGTGCTTGTACGTATTCCGTCATGGTCTTGGCCCCCGATACAATGGGTGTTCTGGTGGAAGCACTGGTTCCATGTTGTCCAGTCCATCTGGTTCCTCGACCTTTCTCGTTACTTCATTATAACCCTCTTCCGATATACGAGTGATAGTGTCATTATATGTCCTAGCACTAAAGGGAATCTCCAGATGAGCCCGTAGTATTGCTATTACGATACCATATGGTTTGAATAGATACCAAGTGGTCTTCAATCGCTTCTTCGCGTTGTCGTCCTTTATTCTAGTGAGGAACGCATCCATCAGGCTGTCTATGTCATTGTTGTACTTGACCTTGGTTCGCTCGACCTCTGTTATTATCTGCAAGGGAACCGCGTAGTTGCTCCTGTAAACATTGCCGAGATGGTCGATGTACTCGTTCAGTTTCGATTGGTAGTACCCGTCTTCAACTACCTTACCGACGGTTCTGGGGTCGACTCTCAATTTCTGCATGGTGTTATCAGCAAGCCAGTTCGGTGGGTAGTGGTTCTTTAGTATGGTCGAGCGAGTTATTCTGGTTTCTATTTCCTTGAACAGTTTATCGAAGAACTCATCTCCCCTGAGACCATCAATGTCAAACAGACCGCTGGTACGCTTCCTGACTGAGCCCCATAGAGCCGCCGCCAATCCAGATTCGTCTGGTTGGTTGTTGGTTGTATCATATGCCTGAGCGATTGTCATTTGATTGTACACGTTCAGATACTCACCGATTATCTCCTTCAACAGAGGGGCATCTATCTCATAGTAAACTGTCCTCTTTGGAACATATCCGAACTGGTCGATGTTTGCCTGTTGAACCTCTTCATATTGCAGTTGCGCGGTGTAGTCCTGATTCCAAGTGGTTTCCTTCCTCTTGGCTAATGTCGTTGAGTCGGAAATCATGCTAAGAAGATGCTGTGTCTCTTGGCGGAGTATGCTCTGACCGTAGAATGAATCCATGCTGGCTTTGTCTGGGATACCGTCTCTTAGTGTTTTCAAAGTAGAGAGGGTGTAGTATGAACGGATGCTCCCAAGGTAATCGAGAAGCCCTGTCTTGGATTTGTCCCCCTTCTTGCTCCTATTTTTGCCCTTACGAAGTTTATCGACATCGGGTGGTCCAACGGCTTGTGCGGTTAGGGGTATCATGTTCGGATATTGCTCGTAAACTATCTGATTCTTGATTGAGGCATTCATAGCACCGGAGAGGTATCTCAGTTTCAAGTCCTTGTTGAACTGTGAGTTTGGCCCGTCGAACTTGAACCTGTGGGAAATATCCAATATCGATTGCAGAGTCGCAAGGGTATCGAAGATGATTCTTTGGAAGACTATCACTGATGGATGTAGGGTCTTCTTTACCTTCTGCTTCTTCTGACCTTTCTTTTTCTTACCGCCTTTGGTTCTCACGTCACCAATCAAGTCATCTAAGTCCAACTCGCCTTCGGGAATAGAAACTGCGGGCTTGAGGTCACTTGCGTTGACGTATCTCAAATCCCCCGCATCTAGGTTCCCAAGTGCGTTCTCGTTCGCCCAAGGCTCGGAGAATTGGTCTGCTTCGATTTGAATCGCATACCTTCCGTCCTGTACATCTAGGATTCTCACGGTAGTTGCTGAGTCGTTTAACCTAGGGAAGCCGTGGTCGGAAGTGTATGGCATCACAGTTGCAGGATGCCTTGATGAATTCTGAGAGTCGTTTATGTCATCTTTGAGCCTAGCGTCCGTTATAGTAACCTCATCACCGACATTGAAGGTCTGAGTACCACTTTTAAAGAGTAATCCCGCAATGGATTTAATCGCGTCCTCATCGTCTTGGAAAGCGTCTTGGTTGGTGGAATGATAGACACCGTTGGGACCTGCAACCCTCGCCTCCATCTCGTCTTCGGTAGGTATATTCAATCGTGCCACTTGGTCTGCACGTAATCGTTGATAGTCAGGATTCTGAATTAGCATATCGACAAACACTGCCATGATAGGTGACAGTTCTTGATTTCGGACATTACCTAGGAGGTTATATTCAGTCAAATGCTCATTTAGGAAACTGTACCTTTCAACGAACTCTGAGTTACCTTCGTCCCATATATCGTCCTCTACGTCTGAGAAGTGATTTGCGCATGCTAGCAATTCTCCCTTGAACGAGTCCCTCAGGACATCGGACTTGTTACCTAACTCATGTAACCTCACTACCTGCGTACCGATGCTTGGTAGCATGAACCTCGCCCCGACTCCTCGGTCGTTCAGTTCCGTTTCTATCCAAGGAATCCTACCTGTGCGATGGTCTATGACCACTCTGTCCCCTACCTTCTTCACTCCTGCATAATCAGGGTTGGAGCCAAAAAGTCCGGTCAATTCGTTGGGTGCTATCTCATACATGTACCTCTCAAATGGATAACGTTGACCGTTGGGATACTCATTGATTGGACCTCTAAGGGTACGGAACTCATCACCAAAACTCTCGTCATCTGGTATCTGCCTCAAATTGTAAGTCAAGGATGGAGGGGGTCCAGCGACGTAATCCAATACGTAATCACCATAAACATGGTAGTACAGTAGTCTTGGGAGGGTTATCTGTGTATTTGGTGGTTCGTTGTTCGTTGAAACCGTACGTGCATGCATCTCGTAGTGCTCGACGATATGTTCCAATACGTTGCGATGATACTTCATCATCGTCTCTAAATCCCTGTCTGTCGGGGATTTTGGGGAGAATCCATCAGAGAAAGGAGAAACCAATGGCCTCCCTCACTAATTCCTCATCCTACCGGCAACGTAGGACACTCCGATTACCGCGCTGACAACTATGAGGTTTCGTACAAGATTCTTGTTCAAACCCGTTTGCTTTGCTACGTACTTGTAAGTGTCGTTGTTGGGGTCGAATGGGGTCCATATTTCGTCTTTTGCCATCAGAATACCTCTTTTGCTATGTCCTTATGTATCGCGTTCTTTGCCGCCGTGTCCAGTGACACGTATGAGTCTTTCAGCATTGTCGTAGCGACTATCGCTAATGAAAGTGCCTGTAATGATTTCCACCACTGTTGCTTTGAGCGACCGAAGTTAGCCATGAAGTCGTTCTTGCCGTAACCGAATATTCCCTGACCACCGACCGTATTCATGGCTGTCTTGGTTGTCGTCATTATCAGTAACACACCCGATGCGGCCTTGATGTACGACCAATTGGTCTCGCTAACCCCCAATGTGTACTTCTCTAGCATCTAATCCACTATCCAACTCAAATCCCCAGCCTTCGGGTTGTTACCATCAGCCGTTGCTATCTTCCACGAACCGCCCCTGATTATGATTGTCTTCTCGTCAGCATCTGGAGCATACCAAGCAGTGGGGAAGTCACCATTCTTCGATTCCTCGTTGAATGTGTGAGTGTACTTCTGAGAGTCATTGCCTTCCTCCTTACCATTCATGTAACCTATCTGCCATACCGGTCCTAGTTTCACCCAATGCTTTCCTGTGTCAATCTTCTTCTTCTCAATCTTCTCAGGTGCTTCGTTGTTGAAACTCTTGTACATCTTCTTGGCCTTGTCAACCGTGACGTGTGGGTTCTTACGGGTATCGCCTTTGTATGCGACCCTGTCCATAGCACTCTTGCCATAGTGCTTCTTGACTTGCTCAAGTGCTACCCTGTACCTTTGCTTCGTGTTCGGGAACTCCTCTTGCATCTTACCATCACGGAAAAACAGAAAGTTGAGATAATCCTTAGCGTTCATCTTGCGGTACTTCCCATTGCTCATCTTCTTCTTACGCGGCTTGGTTATCGGGTTTCTCTTGGGGTTTTCCGGTAATGTTGCCTGTACCGGCTCATCGACTTCTTCTTCTTCACCAACAGTTCCGTATTGTAGTTCTTCGGGGAAATCCCCTTCCCAGATTTCTGATTGGGCATCACTTCTGTCTATTGCTTCTGCTAGTAAGTCAGCGGCCTCGTCAACACTTGGTTCCTTCTTCTCGCTACTTACCCTAAAGCCGCCCTTTGTCTCAACTGCGAAATCCTTCGGTTGATGATGTGGGTTGCTCTTGGCCTCAAAGCCGGAGTAGTCCTTGATTGACGTGTATAGTCCGGGTATCCCAAGTTCCCTTGCGGCAGACAGGTTGTCCATGCTATCATCGAAGAACATCTCCAATCGGTATCTTGCCTGTATGTTAGAGAGTGCTTGCTTCTTGAACTCAGGAGTCTTGAGATTGCCACTACGAGAGAAGACGAGTACACCACCTGTATCTGACTTGTGGAGTGGGAAGTTGTTATCCTCTAGTTGTCTTATCGTACTATCCTGATATGTCATAGGTCTAGCAGTTAGGTATATTATTACATATCCTTCTTTCTCTAGTTTATTCAATAGCCCCTTTACTCCGGGTATTGGCTTGTCCTTCGCTAGTTGCTTGTCAGAGTACAGGAAGTCGTTTCTCTTCTTCCATGCCCTACCCATGCTGGTAAGTCCCTTTGCTATCGGTTTACCTGTGCTATCAACAAGCCCTGCTCTCCTTGCGTCGATGAATC
>MDSV01074702.1_pt1 | contig 10813 bp, 9 predicted proteins | sample 810851 | NCBI WGS metagenome assembly MDSV01 (sample SAMN05326640, study PRJNA326480) | marine metagenome | isolation source: seawater | place: Atlantic Ocean: North East | collected 2012 | reverse complement strand
TCTGTAGGGGTCACCGATAATATAATCAATTTCTTTAACCCCAGTTGTCGCCCAATAACCAAGCCATGTTGCCTGAATAGGCGCAGGTTTCCAAGCAAAAGTAGGCAGACGATTTTTTCCAGTATGCCCTGAGAGATCAATTAGGATATGAATTCCGTCATCATGAATTAATTTGGCAGTTTCGCTATCATCTAAGTAAGAGATATTTTTCCATGAGAAAAAAAATGGTTTGATACGTTCCGTAAGATCATCTTGTTGTGAATGAGCAGAATAAGCAAAAAGCTGGACAGAGGAGGTATCAATTTTTCCTAATATACTTTCAAGAAAATATCCAACAGGATGATTATATAAATCACCAGAAACAAAACCTATGCGAATTTGCTTAGGATTTTTTTCACACTTCCACTCAGAAAAAGGTTTTTCTATGCGATCAGTTAAAAGCTTACCATAATTAGTTGCTTCTTTAAGATGGGTTTGGGGGTTATATGAATTTGAACTTTGTAAAAAAAGTATATTTGACAAAACAGAAGATCTTTTTGGATCAATTTCTAATGCTTTTCTATAACTTTTTTCGGCCATTTTTATATTATTTTGGCTTCTATAAGCACTTCCTAAGTTATTATATAACTCGATTTTTTTTGGACTTAAGTTTATAGCTTTTTCAAGAATCTTTTCTGCTTCTTCAAATTTACCAAGGTCTCTTAGTATTATTCCTAAATTATTATAACCTTGTATAGAATTGGGGTTTAATTTTAGGATTTTTTTAAAGGTTTTCTCGGCATCATTAAATTTACCAATTTCTTTAAAGGTAAGTCCTAAGCTATTATATGCATCTTCATATTCAGGATTAATATTTATTGTTTTTTCAAAACATTCTATAGCGCTCTTAAAATCACCCTCTATTGCATAAATATCTCCTATATTGTAATGAGCATCAGCTTGATTAGGATTAAGTTCTATTGATTTCTTAAAATTTTTTTTTGCTTCCTCATATTTTTTTAATCTTTTCATTACAACCGCTATATTATTATATGCATTTGCAAAATTTGGATTTATTGAAATTACTCTTCTATATAACTTTTCTGCTTCTTTAAGTTTACCAAGCTCTAAAAGCCCATTAGCAAAAATAAAGTAGTCAATATTAAAGTCTGGATCTATTAATAGTATTCTTTTAAAAACTTCTTCAGCATCATTATATTTTTTTAATTTAGATAAAATTTTAGCATAATTATGAAGTGTTTCTAAATCTTCAGGTTCTATATTAATAATCTTTTTATAAGTATTTAGCATACCAATAAGATCACCAGTTTTTTGATATACTGAAGCTAATAGTTTCCAAGCAAAAGAGTTTTCAGGAAATTTCTTTGTAATTAATGTTGCAGAAGATTCTGCTTTTTTGTAATTACCATTATTAAAGTTATCTGAAAAAACTTTTATGTCCTCTCTTGGGATAAATGAGTTAATTATTGATGCGTTAATTTTTTTTTGAAGGATTTTATAGTTACTCTTAGAAAGGCTATATTTAAAAGCTATATCAAGATATTTTTTTGCCTCATCGAATTCTTTTTCTATAAGCAGGGCATTAATATAACTTATCCAAAATTGTTCAATTTTAGGATTCTCTTTTACAGCGATTTCGAATAAGGATAATCCAAGGGTATTTTTATTATTTGAAGCGAGCAGTAAACCAAGGTTATGATTGGCATCAGGTTGTTTTGGATGTATTTCAAGTATTTCACGATAAATTCTCTCTGCTTTTTGGAGGTTATCGTTTTTATGAGCCAATACAGCTTCTTGTAATGTTTTTTTTATGTCCATGCCTAAATAGTTTTTAGAATTACCCAAAAAGTTTATATCTATTTTACTGTAAAATAAAAATTATTAAAATCTAATCGTAGTAATTTCTATGAATGATTAAAAAAATAAGAATTTATTAGTTCTTAATCTCTCAAGGCTGTTTTGGAGAGCTTTGTAATAGGGTTTATTACATAGCTAATAACTGTTCGTGGCTCACCTATAATAGAAACATCCACCATCATACCTGATTGGAGGCTAATTTTTTTATCTCTTTCCATATTAGTTGTATCTATTTCTATAATTGTTTTATAGTAACTTGGCTGATCATTTGCTTCTTTAGTTGTGCTAGGGGCAACATTTGTAACTATTCCATCAAATTGGCCATAAATAGACATATCATATGCTGTGAAAGCTAATCTTGCTTTAAGGCCTGGTACAACATAAGCAATATCTTTAGGATTCACAGACGCCTCAACTTGTAAAATATCTCCAAAAGGAACAATTGTAGCTATTTCTTCTCCAGATTGTATAACTTGATCTATATTTCTTGCTTTAACGCTACTTATAATTCCTTTCACAGGTGAAACTATTTTTGAAAATTTTAATTCCTGAGATGCATTTTGAAAAATTCTCTCAGATTCATAAAGTCTAAGTCTTTGATCTATTAAAACCATTTCAGCTTCAGCACCTTTTTCGACAAGATTTTCCAAAAGCTTAACTTTTCTTTGCTGAGCATCTCTAGTTGATTTAGCTATATCGAATTTATTTTTAGCCATTTTATAATCAATTAGGAATAAGGAGTCTCCTTTCTCAACATTATCAGACATTTTAACTTTAATTTCTTCTAAAACGCCATTTTTAGGGCTTTGTATAGTGTGAACTTTAGATGTTGGCACAACTGTTCCTGTAGCTCTCACAACTTGATCGACAGAAGCTAAACTTGCCCATATTATGAAAATAACAGTAAAGGCTGCAATACCCCAAAAAAGATAGTAAGAACCCTTACTAATACTAAAATTAGTAATAGCAAGTGAATCAATAATATTTTCAAATTTTTCTTTAGAAAAAAAATTAATGAATTTTTTATTAAAATTATTCAACATATTTTATCCTTTTGGACTTTTTTGAATTTGTATAATCTCATCAGTAGGCCCAAACCTAGTAATTTGACCATTTAACATTACTGCTATTTTATTTGTTTTTGTTAGGTGTTGAAGTCTATGAGTAGAAATTATAATTGTAGGATTATAGGGCAACGAGAAAATGTTGTTTACAACCTTTTGTTCAGTTTCTGAATCCATAGAACTTGTTGGTTCATCAAGGACTAAAATTTTTGCTTTTCTTAAAAAAGCTCTTGCCAATACAATTGATTGCCTTTGACCCCCTGAAATATTGAGTCCATTTTCAACTAATTGGTAGCTATACCCATTAGGCAATTTAGCAATGAATTCATGACAACAAGCAAGTTGACAAGCCTCAACAATATCATCTTCGCTAACATTTTCTAAACCTGCTGTTATATTGTCATAAATAGTACCAGAAAATAATTCTATATTTTGAGAACAATATCCAATTGACTCTCTTAATGATTGGGATGGAATATTATTAATATCATAATCTGAAATAAAAACACTTCCAGGTTTAGGCAAAATATAGCCTATAATATTTTTTATTAAAGATGTTTTACCGCTACCAATAGAGCCAACAATTCCAAGCTTTTCTCCTTCTTTAAGAGAAAAATTTATGTTATTTAAGATTTTAGCATCTTCAATTGTATATTCTAAATCTTTAACCTCAATATTACCATTTTCTAATACAACAGCTTTATTATCCTGAGTAACTTCATCACGAGAAATATCTTTCATAAGTGAGTCAATATTTTTGTAAGAGAGAAGTGTATTATTAAGTCTTGTCATTAACTGGCCAATCTGAACTAAAGGAGATAATATTCTTCCAGATAAAATTACACAGGCTATTAAAGCCCCGCTTGTTATAGATTGACTTCCAACTAAAATTACCCCCAAACAAACAATACCGGCTGAACTTATTTGAAGAGCGGACTGAGAAAAAGTAGTTGCGATACTGTTTACGGTCTTAACTTTAATTAAAGTTTCTGAAGATTGTTCGATAGTATTATTCCATTTTTTTTCTAAGAATCCTCCTCCAGCAACAGTTCTTACGGTTTCTATATTATTCAATAATTCTAATAAAGTACTCATTTTACCTTTTTGATAACCACTAGTTTGCACAGAGTATTTTTTGATAAATGGTTGAACCGCTAAAGCAACTAAAATGACCATAGGAACAATTAAAAGTGGAACAATAGCTATCCATCCACCAATTAATGCAATAACGCCAATAAAGAAAAACATAAATGGTGTATCTATAACTGCAACCAATGAAGCAGAAGAAAAGAAATCTCTTACACCCTCAAACTCTCTTACAGATGTTGCTACCGCTGATGGTGAACCTAAGACTGTATTATCATGACTAATGATTTTTTTAAAAATTTTGTCACTTACAACCTTATCTAATTCTGACCCTGCCAGGTCAGTAAAATAAGATCTTAATAATTTTAAAATAAAATCAAATATTAATACTATTGCTACACCAATAGTGAGTGCTATTAATGAATCAATAGCATTATTTGGCAACACTCTATCATATACAGTCATGATGTAAAAAGCAGAGACAAGCTGAAAAAGATTAATAAATATAGATGCTAATAAAACTTGAATATAAGTGCCACGATTATTATATACGGTTCCCCAAAACCAATGATTTTTATAATCTTTTATTTTAATATTAGGAGTTTCCATTACCAATCTACTTTTATTTTAAATTCATTGTTAAGTAATTGATTTTGATGAAGAATTGATAAGTAAGTTATTAGAGTAACTGACTCATTATCAAGCAAAATCTGTAATTGAGATATTTCATTTGAGATTACTTCGGCAAGAGGATTAATTGCGAAACCACTTAATTCTATTCTCTCTTGAAGTGTTTTTCTTTGCGCAACTGTATCTTCAAAACTACTTATAAAAGCTTCTTTATTCATTATAGAATTATTATAATCACTAATATAACTACTCTCACTAATAGCATCCTCTTTTTCTGAAATATTAATAGCATTTTTTGAGCCTAGAGCCGAAGCTTTTGCTGCATTTATTTTAGCTGATCCTCTACCAAAACTAAAAATAGGCATTGAAAAGAAGAGACCACCCCTAATGTCGTCTTCGTTTGAATCATCATCAATATCGTATTTAGTGTATCTTGCGCTTAAGCCAAGTTTTGGAAGATAGTCACTTCGAACAATTTTTATTTCCTCTTTTTTTTCAGCATACTGAGATTTTGAAATACTAACCTCATATGATTCAGAGTTTCCTTGAGAATTTTGATATTTAGTAAAGATTCTAGGGAAAGCATTTCCCGATATATCTTTTTTGAAAAAATATTTATATCTACTATTATTTTTCTCTGCTTGACTTTTTAACTGATAAATTAATGACTCAAGTCTATTATAACGAACAGAAAACAATGCTGATTCGACTGGGTCCATAATACCAGCATTTACTCTTTCTTTTACTCTATCTTTATATGGACGAAGTGTAATTATTAATTTTTCAGCATAGTTTAATAAAAAATTACTTGTTACGGTATTAAGATAAACTTTATTAGCTTCAATGATAAGCTCTGATATAGTTTTATCTCTTTCACTTCCTGTAGCATTAACACGTGCTTTTGCAGATTTTATTCGTGAACTAATTGACCCACCTGTATAAATATTTTGTCTAATCTCAATATTTGCATCAAAACTATCATCTCTTCTTTTTCTAACAGAGCTATTATCACTAATATTTCTTTCAATACTTTCATCATTAATAATATTACTATTAATTGTTGGAAACCTCTCTCTTCTGGCAAATTTTAATTTAAAATCTTCCTCTGCAGATAGGGAGTTTATATATTTAAATTCTGGTTGTTGAAATAAACTTGCTCTAATAAAATCTTTATAGTCCTCTTCATCAATAAAAAGATTAAGCTCATTAATATTGGAAAAAGGTATATAAACTTTCTCATCAGCAAAAATTGGATTTTGAAAAAGTAACAAAAAACAACAGGTGATTATTTTTTTATATGAAATCATTACAATTGACCATTTAATCTCAACAGAGAATTAGAAACTAATAAATTAAGATTATTTCTTTTTGGATTTCTTTTTAGATTCTTTCGAGGTGTCTTTTTTATTATCATCTTCTAATGATGCAAGTTTATCCTCAATAGCTTTTGCAGAACCTACTAGCCCATTTATAATGTTATTTACACTCGCACCAGGTATTTCTAATATTCCAGAATTTGCCTGTTTTCCGGCGGGATCAACAGCAGTACATTGAACTCTCAAAATACCATTTACAAAAGTAACATTTCCTAAACCTTCTATAAGCATGACTATTCTCCTATTCCTTATATGTTTGATATATGGTTATGATTAATTTTAATTCAACCTTTAATTTTTATATAATCCTGTAGTATTACTACTATTTGTATTTATTGTCATAATTAATGAGGCTAAAATGGCTAAAAAGAAGTTTTTACATGTTGGGTGTGGTAAAAAAAGAAAAGATTCTACTACTAATGTATTTAATACCGATGAGTGGGAGGAATATACTTTAGATATTGATCCATCATGTGATCCAAATTTTATTGGTACAATGACTGATTTAAGCATGATTGATGATGAGACATTTGATGCTATATATTCAAGTCATAATATAGAGCATCTCTATATACATGAAGCCATAGAAGCAGTTAAAGAATTTAGAAGAGTTTTAAAAAAAGAAGGTTATGTAATGATAATTTGTCCTGATTTAATTTCAACTTGTGAGGAAATTATTAAAAAAGGACCTTATGAACCCTTATATTATGTGAAACAAAGCAATGGTGAGGTCTCAAAAGATATTTATGTTAGTGGTATAGATATTTTGTATGGATGGCGACCAGAGTTACAAAATGGTAATTATTATATGGCTCATAATTCTGCTTACAATGAGTCAGGGTTGATAAAGTTATTTGGACAAAATAATTTTCGAGCAATTTTCTCAGTAACAAGAAAAAATTTCTTTGATATACAGTTATTAGCCTTTAAAAATAATGTTGATAGAGATGTTGGTGATAATTTATTAAAGGATCATATTGCCTAGCATGACAATGAAAAGAAAAGATTACTTAATAGAAGTAAATAAGTTAATTGAACAAGAAAAATACAAGGACACTGAAGCTTTACTTTTTAAAATAATAAAAAGTTATGAAGATCCATTGTTATATTATTATCTTGGTTTAGCTCAAGTAAAATTAAATAAAGTACAACTTGGTGTAGATAATTTATGGCGTTCAATTTCACTGGATATTGACTCAACCTATAAACACCCAAGAAACCTTCTTGCTGAATTATATATAAAAGAAAATGAATTATCTTTGGCTGAAAAATTTTTGAGAGAGTCCATTGTAATTGATAAAAATATCAATACTTACATAACTTTAATTGAGGTTCTTATAAGTCTTGAGAAAAAAGAAGAGGCTAAAAAATTTATTGAATCAATTAAAATTGAATTTCCTAAAAATTTAGACTCAAAAAAATTAACAAGTTTAGAAAAAAAGATATCATCCATATAATGCTATTATAATGGTGGGCGCGGCTGGGATTGAACCAGCGACCCCTACGATGTCACCGTAGTGCTCTACCGCTGAGCTACGCGCCCTATAAATTAATTCTTTATCTATAAATGATTAAAATTAAACCTTATATAAATAAAAAAAGAAGTAAATTTTAAAAATTTAGAATATATTTTTTTATATATATTAAATTATATTGTATTGTAAATTCCTATTTATTAGATTGCTATCTCAAAAGGTATACTTGATGTCTAAAGAAGATCAATCCCCTGAAAAGCTAAAATTAGATTACTTAATTGATTTATACAAAAAAAAGGAATTTTTAAAAATCTTGGATCTTATTGACTCTGTTATCGATCAATTTCCAAATAATTTTCATGTTAAAAATCTATATGCCTTGGCACTTAAAAATATTGGCCGATTTGAAGAAAGTAAGCAAATATTTAATGAAGCGATCAAAGGTAATGTAAAAAATCCAGAAATTGCTTATATTTATACTAATGCTGGTAATCTCTATTATGACTTAGGTCAGGTTGATAGTGCGATTACTTTTCATAAAGCAGCAATTCAACTGAATCCAAAAGCAATAAATTCTTTTTTAGGTCTTGGTTTAGCCTTTTCTAATCAAGGTAATAATGAAAAGGCTGTGAATTTTTATTCAAAAGGACTAAGCCTTAATAGCAGTGACGAAAATTTAAATTATAATATGGCTACAGCCTTAAGAAAGCTTGAGAGATATAGGGAAGCGTCTAATTACTATTCAAAAAGCAATAAGTCATTGAGCAGAAGTTATAAATTGGAGTGTTTGTACCTTGATCTAGAGAAGGATACAAAATTTGATGAATTCGAAAGCTATTTAAAAAATATTAATAATGAAAATTATTATGACCCATTAATTGCATCAATTAGTGAACATTCTTCAATAAGATTTAATAGAGAAAATGAATGTAATTTTTGTAAAAAACCTTTTGATTATATAAAAAAATATAATTTATTTGATAATCATATTTTTAGTGATGATTTGATTGACCAGGCGCTTTTGGATTTTGAAGAATCAAAAATTTCAAAAAAAACACAATCTCTTCTTAACAATGGCTTTCAATCTTCAGGTAATCTTTTTAATTTAGAGAGTAAGTCAATTCAAGAAATAAAAAAAATAATCGAGGAAAAGATTATATCCTATAGGACTTTTTATGAAGAATCTGATGATGGGTTTATTAAAAATTGGCCTAAAAATTATGTTTTATACGGATGGTTAATAATTATGAACAAAGGTGGCAACTTATCTTCGCATATTCACAAAGAGGGGTGGATGAGTTCAAGTATTTATTTAAAAAGACCAAAAAAAATAAGCAAAGATGATGGTGATCTTAATTTTAGTCTACACGGTGGAAATTTTGTAAAAGGTAAAGGTATTTTTCCAGAGAAAATATTAGAAATTGATAAAGGTGATATGGTCATGTTTCCTTCTTCAGTTTTTCACTCTACAATTCCTTTCGATTCAATTGAGCAAAGAGTAACTCTTGCCTTTGATATTTTACCGATATAGTTAAAAAATTTTAGAGAATATAATCTTAAAGAAAGCTATCTAAAGCTTCCCACATTTTTTTTCTAAAAATTGATTTTTCCATAAATATTTCATGCTCAGTTTCACTGAATTCAATACTTTGGCTATTTTTTAATCTCCTTTGCATGTCTTTAATCTTATTTGAGTCAACTACGCGATCATTAAGATTATTGATAATTAGAATTTCTAAATCTATACTCTCAGCCCAACCCTTTGAACGTATTTTTTTGAACCTCTTATTTACAGCTTTTGCGAAAGCATTTGTAACTCCCCATAATCTTATATTTGGGTGTTTTCTTATTAAACTAACAATCCTCTTATATCTTTGTGGATCAGACGTTAAGTCATTATCATCAAAAGGAGTTTCTTTTCCCATGTTTGGTTTTGATCCTAATAAATAGTCTGTGTCTTTCTTAAAAAAATTCATTAGAGAAGATGCTGCTTTAAGAAAGCCTTCATTTTTAAATCCCAGCATTGGAGCTGATAAAATACCCTTTGAGAATATTTCAGGATGATCGTGAAAAGCTGAAAGCATTAAACAACCACCCATTGAGTGGCCTATTCCAATGAATGGCTCTGGAAAATTACCCTGAATTAACTCGACCAGGATATGACTTATATCTTTATCATGACGTTCATAATCTTTGATGTAAGACTTATGGATATCATTAATTTGTCGATCTGACATACCTTGTCCACGCCAATCAAAAGCAACTACAGAATAATCTCTCTCTAAAAATTCTTGGATGGTTTCAAAATATTTCTCAATGAATTCATTATGACCCTGTTGAAGTAAAATTGTACCTTTTGAATTTTTGGTTTCATTAATCCAGTGACACACCCTTAAATTTATCCCATCATCCATCGTTACATAATAAGATTTTATGCCTTTTGGAGCCTTATAGTCCTCAAGTTCTAAATAAGGAGCATTTTTATATGTTGAAAAACTAGACTCTGCCATAATCATCCTCTAGTCTGATAATATCTTCTTCGTTCAAATTTTCACCAAGTTGAATTTCAATAAAGATTAAATCTTCTTTTCCAATATTTTCAATACGATGAATGGTATTTTTTGGAATATATATATGTTCTTTCTTTTTTAAGAAATATTCCTTTTCCTCGATAATAATTTTACTTTCACCTTTTACTATTTGCCAAAACTCTGAACGATTTTTATGTTTTTGTAATGATAATTTTGAATTTTGGTTTACTTTTATTTCTTTGATTTTATAACCGGTATTTTTTGCAATTATGTGATAATTACCCCATGGCCTTTTTTCAACATTTCCTAAATAATTTTTAGTAAGCTGACTGCTACTCTCAATTTTTTCCTTTCCACCAATTTCAAATTCCAGCTCAATATTCAATTCAGAGCATATTTTAGCCTCAAGAATATTTTTTATATCGCTTCTATCACCGCCATTACAGTAACAAAGTTTTTTATTAGCATTTTTTAATGCAAATTCTCTAATAGCTAGATTACTACTTTTTTCACTAGATTTTTGTATAATAACCTCTTCAATACTTATGAATTCTTCTAATATTTCTTTTCTTTGTTCTTGATTCATAAAGGGTTTACCCTTTTTTTTTATTAGCCATTCATCATTATTTAAGAGAACTATTACTTTATCGGCTAATTTATTTGCATCTTGGAACATTCTTAAATGACCAACATGAACAGGGTCAAAACCTCCACTTACTATTGCAAAATCATATTTTTTTTTCATTTTTTACCCACAACCAAAATATGTTATTAAATTTTAATTAAAAACTCTA
>MDSV01147311.1_pt1 | contig 10814 bp, 10 predicted proteins | sample 810851 | NCBI WGS metagenome assembly MDSV01 (sample SAMN05326640, study PRJNA326480) | marine metagenome | isolation source: seawater | place: Atlantic Ocean: North East | collected 2012 | reverse complement strand
GCACAGAATATTTTAGGAAAGTGGAAGACAATCGATGATGAAACGGGCAAAGTGAAATCTCACGTTGAGATTTATAAGCAAGGAGAAAAATATTTCGGAAAAATCATTAAACTTACTAATCCTAAAAAACAAAATTCTGTATGTACAGAATGTAAAGGTGATAATAAAGGAAAAAAGATTGATGGAATGGTAATAATTAATAATTTAAAGAAAGACGGAGATGATTTTAGTGATGGAACAATTTTAGACCCAAAAAATGGTAAATTGTATGATTGTACAATATGGGTTAATGAAGCTGGAGATCTCCAAGTGCGAGGTTATATAGGGTTCTTTTTCAGAACTCAAACGTGGACGAAACTATAAGTTAATTAAACTTGATTATTTAGAAAACAAAGAATATGAAATTATTTAAATCTTTAATTATAATAGCAATATGTTTTTTAAGTTTTGGATATAAATCCAATGCTGAGGAAATAACTTCAATTTATGATTTGGAATTCTCGATAGACTCATTGGGGGGTAGTAAAATCAATTTTTCAAAATTTAAAGGAAAAAAGATTCTTATTGTTAATGTGGCCTCAAAATGTGGTTATACATCTCAATATGCGGATCTACAAAAATTAAGTGAAATGTATAATGATCAATTGGTAATTATAGGTGTTCCTTGTAATCAGTTTGCTAATCAAGAGCCTGGATCGCCAGCTGAAATTGCTTCATTTTGTAAATTAAATTATGGTGTAAAATTCTTAATCACAGAAAAAGTAAAAGTGAAGGGAAAGAATCAACACAAACTATATTATTGGCTTACACATAAAGATCAAAATGGAAAAATAGATACATCTGTAAGGTGGAATTTCCAAAAGTTTCTTATTGATGAGGATGGAAAATTAGTAAAATCCTTCAAGTCTTCAATAAACCCATTAGATTCTGAAATAACAAATTTATTATAGGTTTATAATCTTCTATGAAAATAAATATTCAAACATCAATTAGAACAGATAGAGATCTAGTAGAGGTGTTTAGTATGTTTAATAAAGAAATGTTTTATTTTTTAACAAAGAATGCTCCTGTGGAACCAGTTAGGTATGATGGGGATTTTGTAGGAGCAGAGATTCATTTGCAAATGAATCTACCATGGAAAGATGATTGGATAAGTATTATAACAGAAAAGAGTGTTAAAACTGATGTTTGTTTTTTTGTTGATGAAGGAAAAAAACTTCCATTTAATATATTAGAATGGCGACATAGTCATATAGTTCGGAGAAGTGATTTAGATATAATTATAGAGGATGATATATACTTTAAAAGTATAAACTGGGTTTTTGATTTATTTTGGTGGTTAGTTTTCATTCCACAGTTTTTAATTAGAAAAAGTCAATATAAAAAATATTTTAAAAGAAAATTCTCAAGAGAAGATCAATAGAAGTTAGTTTAAATACTAAATAAAAGTATTTTATTTTTTCTTTTGAGAATTCTATTTTTTATCAATAAAAAATTCCCAAAGAATGAATGAAAATATATTAGACGACCAACAAATATCGAATAGAAAATCTAGAAGGAGAGATTTGCTTCCTGTATGGATAAAGGTATTTATTTGGATTTTTTTAATTTTTGGTGCAATTGTTCCTGTTGCTATTATACTGGGAATAATTGGAATAAATTTTAATATTTCATTGTATGGGTTGGAAACAATGAAACCTATTTCGTTAATAGGCATGTTTATAATATTTCTATTTGGATTGAAAGGAGTTATAGCGTTTGGATTGTGGACAGAAAAGAACTGGTCAGTTAATTTAGCAATTATTGACGCTATTATAGGAATAATAGTATGTGTTTTCATTATTTCAATTTCGTTTATCGAAAATAGAACGAATATAAGTTTACGACTTGAATTAATTCCTCTTATTCTATATCTAATTAAAATGAGAAAGATAAAAGTAGAGTGGGAATAAAGAATTTAAAAATTTAAACTGATCAGAACAAGGTGTATGTTTCATATCGGACCAAAAGCATGAAACCTTAAGTTTAATTAGTTATAGATAATGCTCTTAAAATAAAATATTACTGTTTTCGACTGTTAGTTAATATTATATCGACCAATAAAAAATAATAATTATGAGAAAAAAAGATGTTAAGATAAATATTATTGGTGCAGGAATAAGTGGGCTTATTGCGGCTAAAGTACTTGAGGAAAATGGTTATTATCCTGTTATTATAGAATCTACAGATCGAGTTGGAGGAAGAGTGAAAACAGACCTTATTCAAGGCTATCAATTAGATAGGGGATTTCAGGTATTACTTACGGCGTACCCGGCGGTTAAGAAACACTTAGATTTGGAAAGTCTGAAACTTCAAAAATTATTATCAGGTGCAGTTATATTTAAAGATAATAAGCAGAAATTAATAGGTGATCCGATGAGAGATTTTTCACTTCTTTTCTCTACTTTATTTTCAGGTATAGGTACATTTTCAGATAAGATAAAAATTTTAAAACTTAATCAAATTCTAAAGAAAAAAAGTTTATCTACAATATTTTCTGAGAAAGAACAATCCACTTTAAATTATTTATTCGGTTTTGGTTTTTCTGAAAAAATAATAGGTGACTTTTTTAAACCTTTTTTTAGTGGAATTTTTCTTGAAAAAGAGCTCGAAACTTCAAGTAGAATGTTTCAATTTATATATAAAATGTTTGGTGAAGGTTATGCCGCTATACCAAAAGGTGGTATGGAAGCTATACCAAAACAACTATCTAATAAATTAAAAAACACCAATATTATTTTTAATTCAAAAGTTATTGATATTAATAAAAAACAGGTTTTTCTTGATGATAAAAGTGTTTTACAAAGTGATTATACTATAATAGCTACAGAACCAAGTAATTTATTAAAAAACATAAATAGTTGTTCATGGAAATCTTGCGATACAATTTATTTTGAAACTGAATTTAGAGTTATTAAATCAAAACTTATTGGTTTAATTAGTCAACATGAATCATTAATAAATAATATTTTCTATCATACTAGTTTGGGCGTTGAAACAAACCCCAAAAAAGAGTTATTGTCTGTAACAGTTATTGATAATCAAAAATTATCTATAAATGATTTAATAAAAAAAGTTATCCAGGAACTTAAAGATTATTGTAAAATAGATGATATTACTTTTATAAAACATTATCATATACCAAAAGCATTACCAAATGTTGCAAAGATCCAATATGATATAGATTATAATACTGAGATGTCTGAAGAAAGTATTTTTTTAGCTGGAGACCAACAATTAAATAGTTCCTTAAATGCTGCAATACTTTCTGGAGAGCGGGCTGCAATGAGTGTTTTAGATAAATTACTTTGATTAACTGATATTTATAGTTAGATAATTATTACTTTTAAGAGTCTTTTCTTTTTATAATTTCTCCTCTTTTGAAACCTTTTTGGCATATTTATCTTAAAGGTTATTAATAGTTTTTTATTAATATACTGTATTGTTCTTACGATGAATAAAATCAAGTATTATACCGTGAAAATAAATAAGTCTTAATTTTTTAAATATATTATATTTGATTTATGAAGAACTATTTAGAAACAATAGAAGAATTATCTAAGAGCGTTGGTTTGCATGAAGGAAAGATTGATGTTTTAATTAAAGAAATTTTAATTGGTTCTTCAAATACTTTAGGTTGTGATCGTTGTAATTCATGGTTGTTTAAAGATGAGCAATCTAAATTAGTATCATTACTTGCGTATACATCTTCAAATAAAAAATTTAGTTATGAAAACCCACTAACTATTTTACAATTGCCAAATTATTTTAGGTTTCTGAAGAAGAATGAATTAATTGTTTCAAACAACGCAAGAAAAGAACCTATGAATACTGAATTAATAGAAGGATATATAGCACCTAATAATATTACTTCTATGATTGATGTCCCTATTAGAGCAGAAGGAAAAATGATTGGTGTAATTTGTTTTGAGCATGTGAAAAAAATGCACCAATGGACTAGCGATGAAAAAAAGTTTACCCAAGCTGTTGCTCAATTATTGTCTTTGGCTCTTGAAACAAAGAAAAAGCGAGAATATAGAATGGAACTCGAGAAAATTGTTAAACAAAAGGAAGTTTTAATTTCTGAAATTAATCACCGCGTTAAAAACAATTTGGCCGTAATCATTGGTTTATTAAATTTACAGAAACAAAAAACACATAATCAATATCACTCAAAACTATTTGAAGAGGTTAAAGACAAAGTATTTTCAATGTCTATGGTACAGGAGCAACTCCATTCGAATGGAAACATTGACAGCATTAATTTAGGGAGATTTTTAGAAGATTTGATTACGAACCTAAATATTTCTTATGGCCAAGAAAAAGATATTGAGATTAATATAGAAATGGATGAAATAGGTCTTGATGTATCTAGAGCTATTCCATGTGGACTTCTTGCTAATGAAATTTTAACTAATTCATTTAAATATGCTTTCAATGAACAAAATTTATCTCCAAAACTAGATATTAGTTTAAATATAAAGGATTCTTATGGCCATTTAACTTTTAAAGATAATGGACCAGGTTTTGAATTAAACAAATCTACCAATGGTATGGGGTTATTATTAATTAAAGATCTAGCTGATCAAATAGATGCAGAAATGACTGTTTTACCAGAAAATGGAGTAGAGATAAAATTACTTATTCCTATAGATTAAATTTTGTTTAAGCATTATAAGATCTGATTGAACTTATTTTTAGAGTGTTCCAAAAAAAATATTTGAAGTAACTTATTATTTTTATAAATATGAAAAAAATACTATTTTTTTTAGTAGGTCTAATTTCTGTTATTATTTCTTGTAGAAAAGCTCCAAATAGTCCTTCCCAATGTGCTTTCAATAATAAAGGGAATGATAATTTTATGATCATAAATAATGATAATTCCCCTAAAAGACCATTTAATGTATTTTGTAAAAAAGTAGATGTTTTTGGTGTGAATATTTATGCTACTGAAAATGTTTCTGATTTTGATTTATTACATACCGCTAATATTATGGCTCAATATTTAGATAATAATGAAGACAGTATTGTAGATAATCCTATGGTTTTGAATAAAATGTTGGAAAATCAATCAACAATGGTACTTTTTGAAAGTGAAAAATCGAGTAAAAGAAGTGCTTTTTTTAACGGAGAAGATGAATTAGACGGAGCGTATGTTTTTCAAGATTTGTATGGGAATGAGATACATCCAAGTTGGAATTATAATGCTCCTTTTGATGCAACTTTGGAAGAGGTTTTACATTTAATTACCCATAGTGGATTTTCGAAGGTTTATCCTACAGTTTTTGGGGAAAAAAAAGGTTCTTTAATTTCGAATGCTATGGATAAAGCAAGAGGAGGACAGTTCGAAAACGTCCCTTCTAATTACCCTCCAAATACTTGGTATACTTACGATGATAAAACATGTGAATACAATTGTCAGGTTACAGAGTATTTTTATTGGGCATTAACTTCTTTATTAGGTGCACAAGATTTTCCGGGAAGAGCTAATGAAATAGGGCACGAATGGAAGGCGAATACGCCATTGCTATTAGAATCTATGGATCCAGATATTTACAACTTATTAACAGATACTACTTATCATTTGCCAAATATTTTACCAGATGGAACCTATAGAAGGTGATTTATGGTTTAATTTTTTTGAAATTTCACGATGAATACATCGGGATTTCTTTCAATATTTATTACTATCCCTAAGGTGTCTAATACATTAAGATATGTTTTTTCTGTATGATTGTAAAATGAAGTAGGAATTTTATTATCGCCTAAATAAAATTGATTGTATCCTTCTTCAAATTTTTTAGGATTAGGAATAGAAAATATTAAGATTCCTTTAGAATTCATTAATCTGATTATGTTAATTAATGTTTTACTAATGTTTTCAGAATAATGTAATACATAAGAGGCACAAATGAAATCGTATTTATCTTTTAAACGAAATTCAAAATTTATATCTTGATGATAATAACTGACTTTATTTTTGGTTAACTTTTTAGCAATTTGTATCATCGACTTACTACTGTCTATGCTATCTACTTGTTTTGCATTCTTACTAAGCATCTCTCGGCTATAAAATGCCCCTGCACAACCTATTTCAAGGCATTTTTTTGTGGAAAGTTCTGGAAATAATGATTTAACTAGTTTTTGTTCTTTTATATTAATGATATTGGTTTGTATATGTTTAAAATATTCTTGGGCATATTTTTTATTTATGTAGATGGTATTTAGGTTCTTATTATTCAAAATATTTTTTACTAAATGTTTAATTTACTTTTTATAATTAGAAATTATTAAAAAGATACAACCATAAAAATTAACGATGTTATTTCTCGTACAAATTTAGTATTAGATATTTTTTTGTCCCTTTTATTTAAAAACAATTCTTTTTATTTATTTCCTATTTAGTGTTACAGTCTTTTAAGTTTAATCTATTACAATTTCTTATTTATTAATAATCAACTTCCCAGATGCTATATTTTTATGTTTATTTTGTATTATGAAAATATAAGTTCCTATTGGTAGATCTTCTTTTTCAAATATTAATTCATTTGAATTAATATTTGTAATAGTTTTTACTTTTTTTCCAATCAAGTTAAAGAGAACAAATTTGCAAGGTTCTTTCTTGTTATTTTTAAATTTAATTGTAGTATTTTTTTTAAATGGATTTGGGAATATTTTAATTATTTGATTACCATTTTTTTCATCCAAACTACTCGTTTGATCTACGGAACAAGAGTCTTTGCTTATTTCACTTATCAGTAGATTCCAGTCATCACCAGTTGTACTTGAGAACCCTAAATCGCATAAATATGATTCACCTGCTATTTTTGGTATACCTTCAATAATGATACGAAAACCAATTTCTCCCGCATATAATTTGAAAGATGCGGGGATGTTAATTGTATCTCCTTTATAAACAGGGGTTAACGATCCTGAAGAATCCATAAAAGCAGAATGTGATTGAGATAATCCCATGTTTGTACTATCAATAACTATTTTAAAATCTACTCCGGTTATAAAACTAGAAATTAATGAATCGCTTAATTTAACACTTCCTATTCCTGTGAATGGGAATGCTCCATAATATTCATAAATAGTATTATTTTCATATTTTTTTTCTTGATATATAGGTAAAGTAATTGATTGGCTAAGAGCAGTTCCCCATAATACAAGAGCAATTATACTTAAAGTTGTTTTCATGATCTTACTTAATTTATAATCCTATTAGTTAAAAGATATTAAGGAAGGAATGGATATCACTTTAAACTGGTTCAAAAATGAATTTTATCCTAAATTATATACTTAATATAATTAAATCTTATTTGTTATATCAACAAAAAATATAATTATTATAGGTAACTACCTAAATTTAAAGGATGTACTTAAATGAAATCTTATTATTTAAATAATAAAACCTTAATCATTCAACTTTAAAACAGCTAAGAATGCACTTTGAGGAACTTCTACAGAACCGATTTGTCGCATCTTTTTCTTACCAGCTTTTTGTTTTTCTAATAGCTTACGTTTTCTAGAAATATCACCACCATAACATTTAGCCGTAACATCTTTTCTTAAAGCAGAAATAGTTTCTCTAGCGATAATTTTTGATCCAATTGCAGCTTGTATAGCAATGACAAATTGCTGGCGAGGAATTAACTCTTTTAATTTTTTACATATTTTTTTCCCCAAATTAAATGCATTATCACTATGAATAAGTGCTGAAAGTGCATCAACTTGGTCGCCATTTAATAAAATATCCATTTTTTTCAAATTTGATTGACGCATCCCACTTGGATAGTAATCAAATGAAGCATAACCTCTTGATACCGATTTTAATCGATCATAGAAATCAAAAACGATTTCAGCTAGTGGCATTTGAAAAGTTAATTCAACTCGATCAGCTGTTAAATAAACTTGGTTACTTAATTCACCTCTTTTTTCAATAGCCAACGTCATTACAGCTCCAACATAATCTGCTTTTGTAATAACTTGAGCCTTAATATAAGGCTCTTGAATCCAATCTATAGAAGATGGATCAGGTAGTTCTGAAGGGTTGTTTACGATCTTTTCAACTCCTGCTTTTGTTCGACAATTATATGATACGTTAGGAACTGTTGTTATTACGTCCATTTCAAACTCACGTTCTAATCTTTCGGTAATTATTTCCATATGCAACATTCCTAGGAATCCACATCTAAAACCAAATCCCAGTGCCACTGAACTTTCAGGTTCAAATGTTAGCGAGGCATCATTTAATTGCAACTTTTCCATTGCTGCTCGCAAGTCTTCAAAATCATCTGTAACTACCGGATAAACTCCTGCAAACACCATTGGTTTTACATCTTCAAATCCGTCTAATGGATTCTCACATGGGTTGTTAAAATTTGTAAGTGTATCTCCAACTTTTACATCTTGAGCACTTTTAATTCCTGATATAATATATCCAACATCTCCAGTTTCTACTTTTTTTCTTGATTCCATGTCTAAACGTAGAATTCCAATTTCATCCGCATCATAGGTTTTTTGAGTATTTACGAATTGTACGCTATCTCCTTTTTTGATTGATCCGTTAAAGATTCTAAAGTATGCAATAATTCCTCTGAATGAATTGTATACAGAGTCAAAAACCATTGCTTGAAGTGGAGCTTCAGGGTCTCCTATTGGAGCATTAACTTTTTTTATGATGGCTTCTAATATTGTTTCAATTCCTAAGCCTGTTTTTCCTGATGCAGGAATTATATCTTCTCTTTCACAACCAATTAAATCAATAATTTGGTCTTTTACTTCCTCTGGTTGGGCACCTGGTAAATCCATTTTGTTTAGAACAGGTATGATTTCCAAGTCATTTTCTAATGCTAAATATAGGTTAGATATGGTTTGAGCTTGTATTCCTTGTGCTGCGTCAACGATTAAAAGAGCTCCTTCACATGCTGCGATACTTCTTGAAACTTCGTATGAAAAGTCAACATGACCAGGTGTGTCGATTAAGTTTAATGTATAATCTTTACCTTCAAATGAATAATCCATTTGAACGGCCTTAGATTTTATGGTAATTCCTCGCTCACGCTCAATATCCATATCATCTAAAGTTTGCTCTTGCAAATCTCTATCAGATACAGTTCCTGTGAAATGTAACAATCGATCTGCTAAAGTTGATTTACCATGATCAATGTGAGCAATAATACAGAAATTCCTTATGTTTTTCATACGCTTAAATAGAATGTAAATTTAGTGAAAAGAAATCGACTTTTAATTGCTGCATATTAAAAGTTACAAGTTCGATAGAAAATAAGTTTTAAGGAATTGATTCTTTCAAGTTGTGGTTTATTGAATCTGAAAAAATTTTTAAAAATGGTCCTGTTCCTTTTATAGATAGAATGAGGGGGCAAACAAAGTTTTGCTTGTCTTTTCCAATCTCAAGTTGATCCATTAAAATGTATTTGGAATTGTATTCTTTAGCAATAGAATTGATTTTTTTTAAAAATTCTTTCCGATTTGGTTGATCAGATACTGAGTTAATATAGGGTGTACTTTCATAGAGGTAGAGTTTAATTTTTTTGGAAGCACATAGTTTGAATATTTTCCTAAGGTATTTTTCTCTTATAATATTCCAGTTAAAAGTTTGCCTTGCTTGGTATAATTCATAATAAAGCGTAGAGTCAGTAAGTTGGGAAACATTATAACCTGCAGCATAAATTAAATGTTCAGGAGCAATATACCCATCAGGGCGTGTGTGATAAATATTGTTTGGGTGGGGGATAAATCCATCCTTGAAATAGGGTGTGTTTTTATTATTTAAGTAATGAGCGAAACCTTGAACAGCATCAAATGTTTTGTAATTATTGTAATATGCAAAACGCATAAAAGGAAACCAAGTTTTATTGACATAATTAGAATCCATTTCTTCAACTACTGAAGCTACTATAGTGTCATCTAAATAGGGTGCGAATCGATAAGAATGAAACGTGTTAAAACGTAAGTCGAAACTTTCAGGTGTTACATAAAGATAAATATGTTTAGGAGCTTTATTTTTTTTTAAATATAAATAAAGATGCAGATAATTGTCTGCAAAATCTGTATGCCTTATAGCGAAATTGTAAGAATTTGTTCCTATTAATGAATCTATTACTGAAGCGTCAATTGTGAATAGAGGTTCACATGGGCCATGAAATAAAATATCATATTTCATAGATCCTTTCATAACGTTTGAAAGTTTAATATTTCTATTTTCTTTAATTAAAAAAGAAAATACTTGATCCAATAATAATAAGCTAGAAATTATTATTATAAATGATATAGTAATTTTTTTCATTCCAATCATGGAATTAAATTCCATTCAATTTCCATTTCCCAGTTTGCCCTTATAGTAAGTTCTTCTTTATACCAATAAACTTTTTCTGGTTGTTTTTTCATCCAGTAATCTCCTGAACTCCACCGCTTATTATTATCCTCGTCAGCAATAAATTTAAAATTGTATTTCCCTGGTAATAATCCCATTAAGTTAAGTTGTCCAATTGGATTGTCAATATAATAAATAGCTTTTATTTTTTTACCTGACCAAAACTCTAAAATTCCATTAGATTTTATTCTTGAGAAATCATATTTAAAAACGAAATCGCTAAGAGCATCTTTTGCCGCAGTATTAAAGTGAAAATGAATAGTGTCTTTATTTGTATCTCCAAAAACAGTCTTTATAGCTCCAGGTAATAATGATATTTCATATGTTTTTGCGGGTTTTAGTTTGTTGATAAAAGTAATTTTTGTAGGATTTTTAT
>MDSV01093868.1_pt1 | contig 10814 bp, 9 predicted proteins | sample 810851 | NCBI WGS metagenome assembly MDSV01 (sample SAMN05326640, study PRJNA326480) | marine metagenome | isolation source: seawater | place: Atlantic Ocean: North East | collected 2012 | reverse complement strand
ATAAAGATATGATTTATGGAACAAAAAATCCATGGGGTTTAGCTGCAAAGAATAGTTTTTTTATTGCAATTTTTGCAACTTTAGGATCGGTTTTACTTGGAACAGTTGCTGCGTTGGGTTTGAGCAGCAGGCATATGCCTTATAAAGGTTTAGTAATGGCAGCTTTAATTTCTCCGATGATTGTTCCTCTTATAATTTCAGGTGTTGCAATTTTTTTCTTTATGGCAAAAGCAGGATTAGCAGCAACTCATACAGGTATAATTTTAGCACATATAATATTAGGTACGCCATTTGTAGTTATTACAGTTACTGCTACCTTAACAGGATTTGATCATAGTGTAACAAAAGCTGCTGCGAGCTTAGGTAGTAATCCGGTAAATACATTTATGAAAATAACTTTACCTTTAATTTTACCCGGAGTTATATCAGGAGGATTATTCGCATTTGTTACTTCATTTGACGAAGTGGTAGTTGTACTATTTTTAGCAGGCCTTGAAAATACAACTATACCAATTCAAATGTGGACAGGTCTTAGAGAACAACTAAGCCCAACTATTTTGGCAGTCGCAACCTGTTTAATTGTAATGTCAACTTTAATTTTAGTTAGTGCAGAATTACTTAGAAGAAGATCAGAAAGATTAAGAGGCATTAATCGATAAATTAATTATACATTTTAAAAAAATTAATAAAATCTGGCCTTAAGACATATTCTGACTTTTTTAAAAATTTTATTTTTTGTAATACATCTAAACCATATATTACTTTTCCTAACGGAGTGTATTCTCCATTATACAGTGGTTCATCACTTAAAATAATGAAAAATTGACTGTCCTCAGTATTATTTTTAAAAGTTCTAACTAGACCAACACTTCCTTTTGTATAATTGAATTCTCCTTCAAGTTCAGACTGTATAGTTCCTAAGCCAGACTTTCCTGTACCAATTTTTCCATAATCTAATTTATTTTTTTTACCAAACTCCAAGTCTCCTGCTTGAACTAACTTGTTCTCAATGACTCTATGAAACGCAACATCATTATATGCACCTGATTTTATTAAAGTTTTAAATCTTTTAACTGCATTAGGAGAAACATTTGGGTAAAGTTCTATGATTATATTCCCACACGTAGCATTTAGAATTGCAATGTTTTGTGGATTTTTAAATTGTATTTTTTCAGGATCATGATTTTTTACAAATAAACATTTGTTTTTAATAGTTATAAAAAAGGTTAAAGAAAATAGTGCTAAAAGAATTAAAAAAATTAATATAATTTTTTCTGATATAGATGCTTTTATTTTTTTAATCATAAATTAAAATTTAAAAGAACTATCTATTTTTAATAGATTTGTTTTTATAAAATTAACTTTTTTTTCAAGAATAAGATCATCTTTTATTTTATTTTTTATTATTATGTGTGAAAAAACTTCTGCCATATCTTCAGATACTGTTGATTGAGAATATTCAGTAAAAAAACCATTTGTTTTTTTATAAGTTTCTAAACCTAGCTTATCTGTACATGTAGAACATTTTGCATATTTAAAATCTTTATTATTAAATTTAACCCAAATTTTTTGATTAAAATATTCTTTGTGGCTATCATTTATAATATGAAATACTTCATGATGTATTACTCTTTCAAAATATTTCTTATTAAATTCAATGTCTAGAATTAAAGTTTTCATAGTACTATCAGGTATACCTGCAGTACCGATTCCTGAAATAGATAAATTTTCACACATTACTATATATTTGAGATTAATTTTTTTTAAGAAATTAGATGTGTATAAATTTAGATTTTCGTTAATTATTTTATATTTTTTATTTAATGATTCTTCATTTGGTTTTAGGCATACTATATTTTTTCGAACGCCTAAGCGAAATGAATTTTTTGCATAAAAGTATTTAAGTTTATTTTTAGTATTGATTTCATAAATTTCTAGATTAGGAATTTTAATTAAATTATATATTGCATTAGCTTTAACCTGAGAGGTAAAAACAAAAAATATCAAAATAAGTCTAAATAAGTTCATATATTTATTAATTTAGAAGATATTAGAAATTGATAGAATATGTTACATTTTATTTCAAATGAAAAAAAATAATAATAAAGATTCTGTCCCAAGTAGTTTTGCAAAAAAATATATTTTTTATTATTATGGATTTTTTTGGGTAATTTTAATTTTATTTATTATTTTTAAATGAAAAAAAAAAGAAATACTGATCCAATTCAACCAGTAAGTGGGACTAAAGTACCAAGATTTGCAGGACCATCTACATTTGCAAGATTACCTGAATTAAGGGATGTAGATAACTGTGACATTGCGATAGTTGGAATTCCATTTGATGCTGGAACAAGTTATAGACCTGGTGCACGATTTGGTCCTCAAAGTATTAGACAAGCCTCGAGACACTTAAGAACAAATTATCATCCAAATTATGATGTTGAACCATTTAAGGTTCAACAAGTTGCTGACGCAGGGGATATAACTTGCAACCCATTTAATATTGATGAAGCAATTAAACAAATAGAGGTAGGTGCTACAGAACTTTTAAAAAAAGTTGGGGGTATTATTAGTTTAGGAGGAGATCATACAATTGCGTTTCCATTATTAAGAGCTATGAACAAAATTAATAACGGACCCGTTGCCTTAGTTCATTTTGATGCACATTTAGATACATGGGATACCTATTTCGGTGCTCCATATACACACGGAACACCATTTAGAAGAGCAAGAGAAGAAAATTTATTTTTAGATGACTCATCAATGCATGTCGGAATAAGAGGACCACTTTATAGTAGAGAAGATCTAAAAAATGATGAAAGTTTTGGTTTTAAAATTATTCACTGTGATGAATTTCAAACTCAAGGTACTGATAAAATAGCAGAAAGAATTAAAAAAAGAGTAGGGAATAAACCTTTATATTTATCAATAGATATAGATGTCTTGGATCCAGCTTTTGCTCCAGGCACTGGTACGCCAGAGATAGCAGGTATGACAACTAGAGAAATGGTTAATGTTTTAAGAGGTTTGTCAGGTTTAAATTTAATTTCCGCTGATGTTGTTGAAGTTTCACCAGCTTACGATCATGCAGAAGTTACTTCTTTAGCAGCCGCAACAATCGTATATGAATTAACTAATTTATTTGCAAAAGTTAAAAGATAATATATTTTCTTAAAATGATAGACAAAAAAAAATTTTATATTAATGGTCAATGGGTTTTACCGAAAAATTCTAACGAAATCGAAGTAATAGATCCTGCAACTGAAAAAAAATGTGCAATTATATCTTTAGGTGGAAAAGAAGATGTAGATAAAGCTGTAAAAGCAGCTAAAAGAGCATTTGAAAGCTGGGGATTTACATCAAAAGAAGAAAGAGTAAAATTATTAGAAAATCTTTATACTCTTTATAAAAAAAGATGGGCAGATATTTCTGAGGCTATAACTTTAGAAATGGGAGCTCCAAAAGATTTTTCATCTCAATTACAAACAGGGACAGGCGCCAGTCATATAAAATCATTTATTAGATATTTAAAAGAATTTAAGTTTGAAAAAATTCTTGGTGAACATGCAAAAAATCAAAATATTTTATATGAACCAAAAGGTGTTTGTGCATTAATAACTCCATGGAATTGGCCAATGAATCAAACTTGTTTAAAAGTAATACCTGCTTTAGCGTCGGGATGCACTATGGTTTTAAAACCATCTGAATTAGCACCTTTATCATCTATGATTCTTGCAGAGATAATTGATGAAGCCAAATTTCCTTCTGGAGTATTTAATTTAGTCAATGGTGATGGTGCTACAACTGGCGATGCATTAACTAGCCACCCAGATGTAAATATGATTTCGTTTACTGGCTCAACAAGAGCAGGAGCCTTAATTTCAAAAAATGCTGCTAAAGATTTTAAACGTGTAAGCTTAGAGCTTGGAGGAAAAGGAGCAAATATAATTTTTAAAGATGCAGATTCAGAAGCAATTGAAAGAGGAGCTCTAAGATGTTTTAGAAATTCAGGACAATCTTGTAATGCACCAACTCGAATGCTTGTTGAAAAATCAATGTATAGTGAGGCTGTTGAAAGAGTTAAAAAATTTGCTAACGAATTAAAAGTTGATGATCCAAAAAAAGAAGGGGACCATATAGGACCTGTTATTTCAGAAGCTCAATATAATAAAATTCAATCTCTGATTCAAAAGGGTATTGATGAAGGTGCAAAATTAGTAGTAGGAGGAAAAGGTAAACCAAATGGTATGGACAAGGGATATTTTGTTAAACCAACAGCTTTTGCAGATGTAAATAACCAAATGGATATTGCAAGAACAGAAATTTTTGGACCAGTTTTATCTATTATTCCTTTTGAAACGGAAGAGGAAGCAATCAAAATTGCAAACGATACTCCTTATGGTCTTACAAATTATATACAAACTCAAGACCAACAAAAAGCCAATAGAGTTGCTAGAAAATTAAGGTCAGGGATGGTAGATGTAAATGGTGCAGGTATAGCGGTTGATGCACCGTTTGGAGGTTTTAAACATTCAGGAATTGGACGTGAAGCAGGAGCACAAGGTTTAGAGGAATTTTTAGAAGTTAAAACAGTAGGTGGCTGGAATAATTAATTAACAGTTGAAGTATTTTTAATTCCCTCAAGTAATTTTAAACATTTTTTAAGTTCATCTAATACTATATATTCGTCAACTTTATGAGCTTGTTCAATAGATCCAGGACCACAAACTACAGTACTAATTCCTATTTCTTGAAACAAACCTGCCTCCGTTCCAAACGAAACAACTTCTCTCGAATTATCTCCAGTTAAACTTGAAATTAATTCACATGCATCAGATTTTTCATCTCTATTAAAACCAATAATTTCGCCAATAACCTCTTTTTCTATTTTTGATTTTGGATGAGTTTTAATCATTTCTGGTAAAAGGGTTTTTTTAACAAAGTTATCAATTTCTAAATTAACAAAATCTCCATCTTCTTTAATTACTGGACGTAATTCCCAGTCAACTTTACATTTATCCGCAATAACATTTCTTGCTATACCACCTGAAATTCCACCAATTTGAAGTGTGGTGTAAGGTGGATTAAAAACAGAGTCTTTTGGAGTTCTAGTTTTTAATATCTCTCTTAGTTCTAAAAGTTTATTTATATATTTCGTTGCATACTCAACTGCGTTTACGCCCTTATCAGGAGCAGAACCGTGTCCTGCAAGACCTTCAAAATAAGTAGTATACTCATAACAACCTTTATGAGCATCTATAATTTTCATATTAGTTGGTTCACCGACTATACAAATTCCATTAACAATTCCTCTTTTTGACATTTCTTTGATTAATAAAGGGGCTCCTTGACATGCTGTTTCTTCATCAAATGTAAATGAAAAATGAATATCCCTATCTAATTTTACTTTAGAATAAATTGGAGCATAAGCAAGAGTACAAGCAATAAAACCTTTCATATCACAAGAGCCACGACCAAAAAGTTTATTACCTTTTATTGTTGCTTTAAATGGATCCGTACTCCAGCTTTTTGAAACAGGCACCACATCTGTATGTCCAGACAATATAATTGGTTTTTGCTTGCTGTTTATTTTTGCTTTTATGGTTGCAAAAAGATTTACTCTTTTTTTATCCTTATCAAAAGTCTTGAATGACGTTGCGCCTAGTTTTTTTAATATAGAATCACAATAATCTATTAGAGAATTATTATCTTCACCAGATATAGTCTTGAAAGCTATTAGATTAGATAGTATTTCAAGGGCATCTTTATAAATATAATCTAAATTATTTTCTGTACTCATAATTAAACAGTATTATATATTAAATTTATGAAAGAACAAATAACGTATGATATTTTTAATAAAGTTGATATTAGAATAGGCACTATAGTTTCAGTGAAAAAAAATGAAAAAGCAAGGAAACCTTCTTTAGTTGTTGAAGTAGATTTTGGTAAAGAAATAGGAATAAAAAAATCATCAGCCCAAATAACACATTTTTATAATGAGGAAAATTTGAAAGGCAAACAGGTTATAGGTGTATGTAATTTTGCTGAAAAAAATATAGCAGGAGTTATTTCTCAAGTATTAATTTTAGGTTCGATAGACCCAGATGGAAAAGTAGTTTTGGTTCATCCTTCTCAAAATGTAGAGAACGGGCTTACTGTAGCATAAAATATAATGCACCCTGATCTGTTTTCATTAATTTTATTTTGCCTTGTAACAAGCTGTACACCAGGACCAAATAATATTTTAGCTTCTTATTCAGGGTTTAATTTTGGAATAAAAAAAACAATACCATTAATGTGTGGTGTAGCTTTTGGTTATACATTAATGTTAACTATTGTAAATTTTGGATTAATTGCAATTTTTAAAACTTACCCCCTTATACAACAAATTATTAAAATAGTTGGTTCGGCATTTTTAATATATCTTGCATATAAAATTTCTTTTTCAGGAAAAAAAACAAGTATTCTTAATAAGAGTCCTGTAAAATTTTTTGATACTTTTTTATTTCAATTTATTAATCCTAAAGCAATAATTGTTGCTACAATAATGGTTTCAACATTTGTTAATAGTAATAATAATTACATTAGTGACTCTATATGGGTGATAGGAGTAAATTTCATATTTGCTTGGTTTAGTATTACTTTTTGGACATTATTAGGTAAATTTTTAAGAAAATTTGCGACAAATGATAAATTTATAAATAATTTTAATTATGTTATGTCATTTCTTCTAGTAAGTTGTATAGCTACATTTTATTTATAATTATGAAACCGGGAAATAAAAATTCTTATAACTCTTTAAAAAATATTAATATTAATGGTAAAAAATTCAAATACTATTCTTTATCTGAAGCAGAAAAAAATGGCTTAGATGGAATATCAAGACTTCCAAAATCTCTTAAAGTATTATTAGAGAATCTTTTGAGGTATGAAGATGATCTATCAGTTACAAAAAATCAGATTAATTCAATAAAAGATTGGTTAAAAACAAAAAAATCTTCAACTGAAATAGCTTATAGACCAGCTAGAGTTTTATTGCAGGATTATACAGGAATACCAGCTGTTGCTGACCTTGCGGCAATGAGAGAGGCCGTTAAAGAAAAAAATAAAGATCCAAATACAATAAATCCACTTTCAACTGTAGATCTTGTAATAGATCATTCAGTCCAAGTTGATAAATCAGCTAATTCAGATTCATTTGAAAAAAATGTAGATATTGAATTTCAAAGAAATGGAGAAAGATATTCATTCTTAAAATGGGGTCAACAAGCGTTTAATAATTTTAGAATAGTTCCTCCAGGAACAGGGATTTGTCATCAAGTTAATTTAGAATATTTATCAAAAGTAGTTTGGTCAGAAAAATTTAAAGATGAAAATTATTTATTTCCAGATACATTGGTTGGAACAGATAGCCACACAACCATGGTTAATGGTTTATCAGTTCTTGGCTGGGGAGTTGGTGGAATTGAGGCTGAGGCTGGGATGTTAGGACAACCAATTTCAATGCTAATTCCCGAGGTAATAGGTTTTAAGGTGACTAATAAGATGCCTGAAGGAACAACAGCAACCGACTTAGTTTTAACAGTTGTAAAAATGTTAAGAGACAAAGGTGTTGTAGGAAAGTTTGTAGAATTTTATGGTGATGGATTGAAAAACTTAACCCTAGCAGATAGAGCAACTATTGCTAATATGGCACCTGAATATGGTGCAACATGTGGGTTTTTTCCAATTGATGAAGAGACAATAAAATATTTAAGATTTTCGGGAAGAGATGAAAATACAGTTAGTATTGTAGAAAAATATGCAAAAGAACAAGGTTTGTGGGCAAGTGAAGAAATTGAATTTACTGATAAACTTTCATTAGATATGTCAACAATTGTTCCAACAATTTCGGGACCTAAAAGACCTCAGGATAAAGTTTTATTGACCGATGCCTCAGCTGAATTTAAAAAAGTTTTTGAACAAACTACAGAACGAAAAAAAAAAAATATTTCTAAAATTGAAGGAACAGATTATGAGATTAAAGATGGATCAATATTAATAGCTGCAATTACATCATGTACCAACACCTCAAACCCTAATGTTTTAATTGGAGCAGGCTTATTGGCAAAAAAAGCAGTAAAATTTGGTCTTAAAACAAAACCATGGGTGAAAACATCCTTAGCTCCTGGATCACAAGTAGTAACTGATTATTTAGAAAAAGCTGGATTAAATATATTCTTAGATCAACTTGGATTTAATCTAGTTGGTTATGGATGCACAACCTGTATAGGAAATTCAGGACCATTACCTGATAATATTGTTAAAGCGATACAGAAAGAAAATATTTATGCAGTTTCAGTTTTATCTGGTAATAGAAATTTTGAAGGAAGAATATCACCATATATTAAAGCAAACTATTTAGCTTCACCACCACTTGTTGTTGCATATGCATTAGCAGGTCATATGGAGTTTGACTTATATAAAAAACCATTGGGTAAAAGTAATGAAGGTAAAGATATTTATTTAAAAGATATTTGGCCTTCAAATAAAGAAATAGAAGATACTTTAAGAGATGCACTTAATGCAGATATGTTTATAAAAAGATATTCAAATGTATCGGAAGGGCCAAAGCAGTGGCAAGAAATTAAAACAGAAAATACAAGTATTTATAATTGGGACACATCATCAACGTATGTAAAAAAGCCGCCTTTTTTTGACAATCTTCCTGACGAGCCTGAAGGATTTAAAGAGATAAAAGATGCAAGACCTTTGTTGATATTAGGAGACATGATAACCACAGATCATATTTCTCCAGCTGGATCAATTCAAAAAGATAGTCCTACAGGTCAATATTTTATGGAAAATCAAATTTTACAAAAAGATTACAATTCTTACGGCGCGAGAAGAGGTAATCATGAAGTTATGATGAGAGGTACATTTGCAAATATTCGAATAAAAAATGAAATGGCACCAGGAACTGAGGGAGGGTTTACAAAATTATATCCAGAAGAAAAAGTTATGCCAGTTTATGAAGCCGTTAAAGAATATAAAAAAAGAGGAACAGATTTAGTCGTAATAGGAGGTAAGGAATATGGTACAGGCTCTTCAAGAGATTGGGCAGCAAAAGGAACAAAATTATTGGGTGTAAAGGCTGTTATTGCAGAGAGTTTTGAACGTATACACAGGTCTAATTTAATTGGTATGGGTATTTTACCATTACAATTTATAAATAATATTAATAGAAAAAATTTAAAGTTAAAAGGTTCAGAATTAATAAGTATAATTAATTTAGAAAAAGGAGTTTCTCCTTCTGATCAAGTAGAAATTGAGATTAAATATGCTTCTGGTGATATTAAAAAAATTAGTACTTTATGCAGAATTGATACAAAAAATGAGTTAGAGTATTATAAAAATGGTGGAATACTTCAGTATGTTTTAAGAAATATGATTTAATTATGGATGAAGATATAGAAATTATTAATTCAAATACCAAAATAGAAAATATTAAGAATTTTATTTTAAAAAATAAAAGAAAAATTATTTCTTTTTTTTCAATATTATTATTTTTTACTATGGCATTTTTTGTTTATTTAGAATACGAAAAAAGAAAAATAATTAAAATAGCTGATAAATATTTATTTATAACTATTAATTATAATGAAGAAAATAAAGAATATTTTATAAAGGAATTAAAAGATATTATAAAATCAAATAATAAAACTTATACACCGTTATCTTTATTTTTTTTAATCGATAATAAATTAATACAGTCGAATGATGAAATTAATTTATTAATGGACGAAGTAATAAAAAATTCAAATTTAGATAAAGAAATAAAAAATTTATTAATTTTTAAAAAAGCATTAATAAATTCTGATAATAATTCTGAAAATGAGTTAATAAATACTTTAAAACCAATTATTAATTCTAAAAGCATATGGAAACACCAATCACTTTTATTAATTGGTGATTACTTTATTTCTAAGGGTGAAAAAGAAAAGGCAAAAGATTTTTATAATAAAATTTTAAATGATGAAAATGCAAATCAAAATATTATATTTCAAACAAAATTAAAGCTTCGGAGAAATATAGGTGATTAGTTTCGTTAAAAAATATTTAATTTTATTTAATATATTTTTATTAACGGGCTGCTCTCTAGATAAAAAATCTGGAATTTGGACAGGTTTTAAAAATGTAGAGTCAACTGAAAATGAACTTATAAAAATCACTAAAGATAAAAATATTATCAAAAATGAATTGAATCCTGATTTAAAAATTTATTTAAAAGCAAAAACAAAAGTAAATCAACAATGGTTATCCTCTGATTTAAATAATCAAAATTTATTAAATCATCTATCATTAGAAAATAATATTAGAAAAATTGGAAAGTTTAAATTTAAGAAAACAGTAAAAAGAAGAGCAAAAGAACCAGATGTAATAATTTCAAAAGATTTTATAATTTTTTATGATAACAACGGATCATTTTTCAAATTTGACCAAAACTCAAAACTTAAATGGAAAACAAGAGTTTATACTAAGAAAGAGAGAAATCATGTATTTAACACATCTATGGTTCTCGCAAACGAAAAAATTTTTGTTGCAGATAATTTAGGAAAATATTTTTCAATAGATTTGAAATCAGGAGAAGTAATTTGGTCAAAAAGACATAGAGTTCCTTTTAACTCTCAAATGAAAGCAAAAGATAATAAAATATATATTATTGATACTGACAATACACTTTTATGTATTTCAACAAAAAATGGTTCTATAATTTGGAATCTTAAAACTCAAAATACTTTAATAAAAACATTGAAAAAACTTTCGTTAGT
>MDSV01118329.1_pt1 | contig 10816 bp, 8 predicted proteins | sample 810851 | NCBI WGS metagenome assembly MDSV01 (sample SAMN05326640, study PRJNA326480) | marine metagenome | isolation source: seawater | place: Atlantic Ocean: North East | collected 2012 | reverse complement strand
CTTGTTGTTCTTGTTGTTCACAGGCTTATTGGGCTTGTTGTTCACAGGCTTATTCGGCTTGTTGTTGACCTTGTTGGGTTTCTTGTTGTTGGGACCCACAGGGGCTACAGGCTCTCCGAAACCATTTGGTTTCTTGAGAGGTCCTTGAGCTACAACTGGTCCTTCATTCTTGTAGTACCCTAGACCCTGATTACCAGTCTTGAATACATAACCCGGTTTTGCTTTGTTGAATTTATTAGCTTTAATGAAACTCTTATTATTGTTCTTCGAACCACCAAATAAACCACCAAAGAATGAAGTTTTCTTCTTATTAGAATTGATGAAATTAGGGGTTTTAGATCCCATCATTCCGGTAAACATGGGTTTGGGTTGGGACATATTCTCTTGATTCTTCGCAAAGTCTGGTTTGTTCATTGTCGCGAACAAACTTTTATTTGGGAATGAAACCTTAGAATTGGGTTTACTGGAAGCATTATTTGATAGGTTATTAGATCCCCCACCACTGTTAAATGCAGAGTTGTTGTTGAAATTTCTATTTCTGTTCACATTATTACCAGTGTTGTTAAAACCCGTATTTCCTGTGTTGTTCAAACCCAGATTGTTTCCACTGTTTCCAGTGTTGTTCAATCCTAAATTATTCGCTGCTGCGTTGTTCGCTGCTGCGTTATTCAACCCCAGATTGTTCACTGCTGCGTTGTTCACTGCTGTGTTAGATTTACTGGATAAGAGACGCTTTCTCGAGATTTTAATGGGTTCATGAACATTCATGTACCTCAAGCGCTTACCGATAGCATCAAAAATTTGATTCTTGGTCATTTGCTCGGTCTTCACTAGACCAACTTTACGTGCAATTCGCTTTAAGTCGGTACGCTTCGACGAAGAGTCGAATAAAACATCAAAATCTTTAGGAGTTAATGGTGATTTCTTATCGATTAAATAACTCATTTTCGAGTCTAAAACCAGAGGGGGTAGGGGTAACTTTCCTCCCTGGATGTCATCGTATACTTGACATATCTGTTCTCTTGTCAGTTTAATAGAGTGCCCAGTATTCATCTTAATGAGTTTTCTGAGATCGGCTATTTCCGCGTTTGGATCACACGTGTCCATTTTATATATTAAACTGACAAAAAAGTTTTGTCCATAAAGTTTCTTGAAGTTATTCAAGTTTGAGAAGTTGATCAATAAACTTCTTCTTTTCCTTGGTTGGAATGATTTGTTTCACGATTGAATTCTTAACATTCGTTTTGAACGCGTCGATATTTACACGTGAAGTTTTGAGTTTACTTACTAGGTTCTTTTTCATTTCATTTTTGAATGGAAGTTTAGGGACGAGAGCCAATAAACGTTTTTTAGTTTTTGCGAATTGCTTATCTTTAGCAGTTGAAATTGTGGTAATCTTTTGTATATCACTTTTACCATTCGTGAAATTTTTGAGGTATTCATCTATCCGTTTTTGGGGAATATTGGGTAGACTGTATAAGTGCTTTTCAAGACGAGGTTTTTTAGTTTCTCGTTCTTCACGGCTCCTGTTAGATTTAAAAGCCTTAGCGGCCTTTGTGCGCATAACTGTTCTCTGACGAGTGTTAGAATCAGTTTTGAGGTTTCTAATCTTATTCGTAGTTTTGTTCATACCACGCCTGAGTCTACGAATTTGTTTTCTCTCGGATATAGTTCGAGCCTTCCGTTTTAAAGGTGTCAAACTTTTGGTTTTATCACCTACACCACCTTCAATACGTTTTCTTTCTTCATTGGTTAGGTTTAGAGTATTCAAATATGTTCTAAGTTCAGCCCTGAGCCGACCACGCCGACCCTTTGCATTTTTAACAAGACTTTCAGCAGCCTGTATTTTTCTTTTAAGGGCATCTAAATCAGTATTGAGTTTTACAGTCACAATGAACGATCTTTTCATACCAGCTGTGATTGTAGTTTTGTTCATAAAAGTCTTGATCTCAGTTCGTTTCTTTTCCACTGTTTCGGCATCGAGTTCACGTTTAACCCTTTCAGCCTCTGAGCGGATTGTTTTAGCTGTTTGGGGTGTGAGCATATTTGTAATTTTTTTAAGGATTGGGGTATCTTTATTACCTAATTTTAGAGATACCACGTAATTTCGGGTTTGTTTTTGTAAATCTAATTGTTTTCTCGCTTTTGCGTCTACCTGCCTAGCTTTAACGATAAGTTCGTTCAAGTCTCCTGGTTTATTTCTGAAACGTTTAAGAAGTTCGGTTTTAACGGCATTACTTAAAATAAGTGTCTTCATCGTATCGGTAAGAGATTCACGGTTTCGTTGTTTGCGCAAACCCGTCGCGTTTAGTTTGGACATAGTTAGTGTCTTTTCTGGAGTTCTATCAAATATGTTTAAAATCTTAGCGGTGTTAGTTTCACTTAGACGGAGAGATTTGAGATGATTGGATAATTGTACACGTTCATTAGCTCTTTTTTCATCATTCCTCCTCTTTTTCATGGCTTTAGCTTTAGTTTCAGATGACAATACAGTACCAGGTTTAGTGTTGAAATTTTTAAGTATCAGATTTCTATCAGCTTCACTGAGTTCTAGTGGTTCAATGATTTTTTCAATTTTGAGCCTATCCCCAGCAATCTTTTCTGCGACTCGAGTATTTTTCAATATTCTAGCCTTATTCAACATATTTGCAAGTGTACCTGTGTTATTGAATTCATTCATTATGGTTTTTTTATCTTTGACATTCATGTTAAGTTGTGTTTTCATGTAATCATAAAGTTGGCGCCTTTTGTTTTTGTATGCCTCGATAGCTCGTTGCTGTTTGAGTTCTGCAACCTTCTTTAACATTTTATCAATCGGTATATTCTGTGTAGTAAATTCTTGTAAAAGTGATGTTTGATTTTCTTGTGTCATATTTTTTATTGCATTTTGAACAGATGCAAATTCTTTATTCTTTTTTCGTTCAATTGCATTCATAAGCTTTGCCCTCACTTCTTCACCTTTCTGTAAGCTGTTAATTTGACCAGTATTTATATTAGCTTTGACACCACTTTGTAATACCATATTTGATATCTCTTTACGAACAATAGCTACATATGCATTAGATATATTACTATTCAATTGTGCAACATCATTAGCATTTTTAATATTCTCGATTCTTTTATTACGTTTCTCATCCACAGGTAACATTTTAGCACTATTTTTCAGTCTCACCCTTTCATTCTTTAAAGCTTTTAGTGTGTTAGCTTTAGACATATGATTATTTATATAGTTTGGATACTTGTTATAGTTGTTCAATAACTTCTTGACCTTTTCATTACTATTGTTAAGACCTAGATTATTAGTTACATATCTTTTAAAATACATATTCTGGTTCTTCTTCATTTGATTTTCGATATTCTTTTGAGCATTTTTCATACCTTTTAAATTTTCTGCAGCTGATTTGAGAGTATTCAAATTTGCCTCACCTCGATTATAATTCTTAAGAAACTGAACTTTGTTATATCTACCAATAACAGGAAACTTGTTGATATGATTTACGAGTTCTTTTCTCTCCAGAGCACGGGGTTCGTTTCTAGTTTTAACAGCCATATTAGTCGCAGATTTCTTGAGTGGTTGAAAATTAACCCAGTAACTATTGAGTGCTACGGTAATTTTTCTCTTATTTTCAGGTTTTAATGTTAATCGGTCTAAATAGTCTAAAAATTCTTCTTCTATTTCAACCCATCTTTCTTGAGCACGCATATTTCCAATAATCTTTGCTTCGTTGAGTAAGACATTGGGTTCGATGTATGTTTTTGTATATTTGTTCACGATGTATTCTATATTTGATTCATCGAGCTCAAACTTTTTGAGATCTTCAATTAATTTTGGTAAGCTTTTCTCTCTATGTTCTTTAAAAAGTTTAACATAAAAATTATTCGCTTCCTTCTTTATAACCTTGATGGGTTTATTGTAGGCTAAGAATTGTTCCATAAGATATGATTGTTGATTTGGTTCTAAACGTCTACTATTAAAATATTCTACGAGTTCGTTAATTTTTAGTTGTTTAGTTTCGATTTGACGAGTAAGACTTGTATTTTTCTTGAATTGTTTAAGTGCAGTATTTTTCATATTTTTGGTTCGTTTATGAATAGCAGACTTGATCGCTTGTGAGACGTTTTTAACATCTTGTATGGTATTTATAGTGCCAATTTTAGATACCAAAACTGGACCCACATTTAATGTCGAGGCTATAGCATAAAGCTTATTCTTCGTTTCCTGTTTGACCATTTCTTTCGCCATGTTAAGTGTGTTCACATTACTGATTTTGGTTAAATTACCTAACGCACTAATGTTAGCTTGTAAAGCAAAATTTGACAATTGTTTTTTATTGTTTTGAATCTTCTTTTTGTATGCATTTTGAATCTTTTCCCGCATAGACTTCACATTGTTTTTTGAGTTTACATCCTTGATATTCAAATTAAATGAAATCCTCTTAGCCTTTTTAACTAAATCATTTTTTTCAGCTTGTAGATTCTTTTTCTTTTGTATGAGGTCATCAACTTCCTTTTTTATGTTAACGAGTGAAACATTGGTCGTCTTGAATTTATTTATGAGTCCCGTTTTATTGATGTTTTTAAACTTAATGTAAGCACCAAGTTCACTAAGTTCCTTCTTTCGTTGAGTATTTTTAAGATTCTTCTCTAATGCAACAACATCTTCACGCAACTTGGGTATATCAACCTTTACCAATGACATTCGGTTGATAAAGACTTGCTGTCGATTTAAAGGGAGTGTACTTTTCTTGACGAATTCTATGAAGTTCTGTTTATTCTTTGTGAGAGCTTCAATATTCTTTTGTTTTTTGGTATCATTCATTCTAAGACCAGCATTTTCAATTTGTTTTTTGAGAGGGACAAGACGATCTATGAACACGAGTGAACTAATGGCTCTAGAAAAATCGGAAGAGACATTCTTTTCATTGGATAGTTTTGCGAGTGCAACCTTACTAGCCTCAACGATATCTAATTTAACCGCGTTCAGTTCAACCTTATTTTTGATAGCTGCGATACTACCACTGAATGAACCCTGAATACCAATTTCCTTTACAATCTTTTTCAACACATCTTTTTCATTATTGATCGTATTGACACGTTTCGTTTCACCCGTTTTTTCAATTGTTTCTTTTAACGCGTCAGCCTTTTCTATTGTATCCACAGCCGCGATGCGTTTAGAAAAGTTTGCAGCCACCTCAAGTTTTTTAGCCAATTGAGAAAGTTCACCCTTTCTCACACCAATTGTTCGTTTTCCGGATACCTTTTTTAAACGCTTGGCTTCTTCAATAAGTTTTTGTACAGCTCCCTTACCGGGTTTAAATTTAGACATAAGTTGAGCTTGTAACGTCGAACTAATACCAACACGACTGATTGCTTTTTTCAAAAACTCACGGTCTTTTGAAACTGCCTCAGACGTTTTCTTCTTTTGGAGAGATATCGCATTTTGTGTGAGTACCTTAACGCTATTTCCCTCATCAAACCTTTCAAGAAGTTTATCCTTTTCGGTTCGGTCTATTTTAAGACCTGTTAAGAACTTTGCAAGTCTTGCACGTCGTTTACCCACATCTTCTCTCTCCCTAATTTTTACAAGTTTATCGGCTCGAGCTTTAAGTCTAAGGAGAACTGTATTTTCATCGATAAGTCTAAGAAGGCTTCTTCTATCCCAGAAATCAAGTCCTATATCAGCAATCATAAAGCGAAACTCTCGTTTTTTCTTGACAATCTCCTTGGCCTTTCTCTGTTTGTTTACCCTGACAGCTTCTCTGAAAATGGTTTCAGGGGATAACCTTCCTTGTTGAACCCTCTGTTGGTAAGACGCCACGTCTGCCTTACTAAGAAAAGGAAGTGCAGTCAGCCTTATTTTGAATGTATCCACATCCATCTATATTAAGCTGACAAAAAAGTATATCCTCTGTTGAATAATTGTAATTTTTCTTCGTAACTCATACTGAAATCAAATACGTCAGTATCTCCAACATTAATTTCTACGAGTTCGATTGGTGTATCGTACTGCACTCGGTTAGAAAGTGCTGAACGAACTAAAGATTCTACAAATTCTTTAGGTGTGTGTATATCTTCTTGATATACTTTGTTCATTTTAATTTTTATACACGTAATTTCGTGTGGTTTTTTATCAAAAAATGGTGAAAGGGGGTATTCCTCTTTCATTCCACCATCTACATAAGTCTCACCATTATACTTACCACATGCAAATATGAAAGGTACTGCCATACTCATACACACTGCATCTATAACCTTCATATCTGGATGTGTATCTTTAGAAAAGTATACAGTCTCTGATGTATTCATACAAAACGCTGCTATATACAGTTTCATATCTATTTCTTCAAATGTTGGGTCTGAACCACAAATTTCTACGAGTTTTTTACGTATAGGTCCCATATCAACAAAACCAAATTTGTTAAAAAATGAGCCTATACGTATTTTAACAAAATTGGGGATATTTGTTGAGAGTGAAGTTTCTAGAATTTCATCAACGGACATCCCCAAAGCTAAAAATAATGCTAAAATTGCACCAGCGGAAGAGCCGGATATTTCCTTAACATCAACGAGATTTGTCTCTCGTGCTTTTAGGGCCCCTATAAGGGAAAATATACCCATCGAAGCTGGGCCCAACACGAGATATTTCATTCTCCTACTTAATAGAATTGAGGAAATTGGCGACGCAAAAGCGCGAACACGATCGCGAACACAATCGAGTGAACGAGAACCGCATTCAGGCTGGTCTGACCAGACTGAAGCACCCCACCGGATCCGGGAGGGAGAGTGAGGAGAAGACCGGGGCTGAGCACAAGGAAGAGCGCAGTGGTCACGATAAGGTCGTTGCGAGTGAGGACGAGACCCATAGCCTTGGCGATGAGACTGTAGACAAGGAAGAACACGAGAGCGTGGAAGAATATGGCCATTTGACTTGTTTTTCGGTTCATGAGAGAAACCTTGGAGCCGTCGGTAGTCAAAAGAAGACCGGGGCTCAGAGCCAGAAAAAGAGCGGCGGGGATGGCAACCTTCTGGGATGTAAGGTTTGGGAGCATTTAATATACACACATATAATTTTTCGCAAAGTTGGTAAAATCATTAAACGTTGCACCACGCAACATCTCTTCGTGGAGACCATTATCGTTTATACTGCGCCTGACATTTCTCCAAATGTGAGCAAGTCGTTCTTCATACCACATTGTCTGCTCTTGATATTCCCATGTTGTGCGTGTCAAATCTGTATCATGTTCAATGTAACAAAATTCGACAAAATCACAAAAACGCCCTGTATGCTCAATTTGGGCATCATACAGGAGTGTACGGATGTTGTTCCACATGTGGCCTAGTTCGTCTGAGTATTGGACTTCCCAGTCTTCGATATTCAGAGGAGTGTGTTCATCATTGAACTCGTCGTCATCACTGACGTCGGGGTCAAATCCGTTATTGGCTTCGTATACGTATTGGCTCCAAACCATGTTTGTTTACTTATCTTCCTTCTCGGGCTTTTCTTTTATACCGGTTAACGAGAGAGATGTAGATTCTTTTGTTTTAAGTCCATCTTTGATGGCATTTAGGGCCCCTTCGACCTTTGCTTCGTCTCCATTGAAGAAAGTCATGAGACCCTCCTTGATGGCATCCTTATTCATACCAGATTTGCGTACAGATTTACGAATACTGATTTTACCCTTCCTGAGGTTAATGGTATCAATACCCTGAGAAACCATATGCCTCTTGACCGTCTCCTTGAGACGCTTCTCCTCCTGGTTTAGGACTTTGATATCAGATTTCGCTTCAGAAAGTTGTTTTGTAAGGTCTACGAGCTTTGAAACGCTCTCGGATAGTTCATTAGGAACAGAAGACATTGTTATATCTAATTATTGTTTAATCTTTAAGCGCACAAACCACGCTGCATAGTGTCGGGGACAATGGTGGAGTTGTTCCATACGAAGGGGTCTTTGGGGTTGGGGGGATCCTTGCGAATCTGCTGGTTGGCGTTGCGGAGAGCACCACCGACAGTCTCGGGGAAGCCAACCTGGGCACGGGGCTCAAGGAAGTTCTGTCCCTTGAGGATGTCCTCTGGGGCAAACTGACCGAAGTCCTCCGAGGAGGCGACCTCACGGGGGAGGAGGGAGGACGCAAGACCGGTACCCTTGTCCATACCACAACCATTGGAGGCGGCGGGGCCAGCGGTGGGGCCAGCGGCTGGGGCCGCACCGAACGCGGAGTACTCACGCTCAACAATGGCATAACCAGACTTGGAATTCATTTGGAATAGAAGAAAAATGAGGGCAGCTACGGCGAGGAGCATAACAATATTTTGGTTACGACCCTTTTTTAAACCGAACATCTTTTATATATTACTAACAATTTTTTTATTCGTCCTCCTCATCGACAAATGCATATTGGTCTGGGTATACATCTAGGATGGGATCTGGATGAACCTTGACCTGGACAACATTCCATGTGGGACCAAAAGCCTTCTTGGCAAACCAAAGTCCGGCAAATTCGAGAATGACATTGCAATTCTTACCTGTCTGGAGCGAGTCAAAATCGACGGGCTCCTGCTGTGCGTTGTATACCTTGGTGACCTCAAGGCGGTCGCAGGTCATCACACCATTATCGAGGTTGGAAGTGTAAGCACCCTTGATGACACTTTCTGTGAGTTTCTTACCAAACCAACTCTCACAGTTCTCAAGGGCTGCCACAAGATTTCCTTCATCGATGTCCCCGATCTTCTTTGTATTCGCATCAGAAACGACATCAAATACGACCTCGCCTGACACGTCAGTAATTTTTACCTTGTTTAGCTGAACAAGGCATTTACGCTTCTCATCACTGAGAACCTTTACGAAATAGAGTCCATCTTCACCCTTGGCTGGGGTGTTGTAAATCATTTATGTCTATATTAGGTTTCATTTCTTTAACCCAACAAACGGGATGGCGGCGGATTTATTAAGCACATTCTTATTGACCCATGTATTTCTCCTGGGTTTATAACCATATAAAGTATTCGAAACGTTGAAATTCTTTGGTAAATTCTTCGCATTTGTTGCCCTGAGTTTAAACTCATTCTTTACGTAAGAATTGTTCTTGACATTAGTCCATTTCAGTGTTTTCAAATTAAGTTTTTTGTTACCCGATGAGTTTGTGTATCCATTAATTTTAGCATTCCCGACAACTGGTTTTAATCCTTGAACGAGTTGTTTGGATAACTTCTCCTCTGATGGTTTAGTCGTAAAGTTTTTGTATTTGTATGGATCTACACGCTTTGCTTTGTTCATAGAAACGCGTCCATCCTTTTTCGTGGCTGGGGCTTTTCTAATAATCTTAGATCTTACACGCCTGAAAACGTCATCTATAGAATCCGAATTTTTGATTTTCTTGTCGAATAATTGACCAAGTTTTGCGAGACGTAAACGATCCTTGGCCTTCTTATCTGGACGAAGATTCAACTTACTCATCAAATAAATATCTTCAATTAGAAACTCTTTACTCGCCACGTATACTTTATTACTTACAGTTAGTTTACCTGTATCGTAGTTTTTATACGTTATACCCTTACGTCTAGATAAAACTACCTCATACCCAAACTCCTTAGGTCGCATGAATGGGATATCGAGCATACCCCCGAGTGTAACATCTTCAATTTTACCAGTCTTTGGAGAAAAGAAGCGTAAGTTTGTATCAAGTGCAAACAGTTCTACATCGATAAATACGTCACCCTTTACCGGTTTATTTCCCAGACCCCCCTTTTTCTTCTTTATGAGAGTATACCGACGAGATACAACTGAACCAGAGGGTTTTAGACTTATACCCAAAAACTTAAACAGTTTGGGGTTTTTCTTTTTCATATTTACGAATCTTTTCCTCACTCGGGTATTCAAGCGTTTAGATATCTCACCCAATCTGTTCCATAATAACAACTTGGTTGCTTGAAGTTTTCCAAAGTATTTTGGATTTACAGCCATACGGGGGACAAACTTTGCATCTATATCGGGTGTGACTATTCTGTCATTGAAATCCACATATAAATTGAAAGCTTCACCTCCACTCACGATGATGTCACCCATATCCTTCATATACTCTGATATTTCACCGACAGTCTCTAGGATGATATCCCTGAGTGAGTCTGTTATGAGAAGATACACGACTTTTTCAAAATCTTTTTTAGAGTGGGTACTGTGAACCCGACTCCTAAATTTACCGAGGTCCCTCTGCAAATTCCTATCATAATACTTCTTCAGTTTGGCATCCCTGAAAAGTAAATTTTCATTTAAGAATTTTTCAATGGTAGATTTCGAATAGATTTGATCGTCCATTATTATATCGTGATATAATAATATGGTCTGTAGAGTGATCGACGAATGTAGGTGCTATGCATACAAAGGTGAAACCAATCAGTTCTGCGGTACCAGACGGGGACCTGATGTTGTTCACTGTCCCAAAGACTGCTGTTTTGGTGGATGCCCTGACGATGGTTCTCGTCAACCATTCAGGTTCATAGACCGTCCAACCCAGCGCAATGTTCTTGAGAACCTTAAACCCGTCGAAGTATCAATATCAATTCTATTATGTATTGTGGTACTTATTGGTCTCTTTCATCTAGACTTAAAGATTACGTCCGTAAGAAAGATATAATGTCTCTTGAAACTATTCAGACCGAAATTGCCGCCCTCCGCAACGATGTAAAGAATCTCACCAAGCTTGTACGCAAGGTCAAGAACACTCAGGAGGATCCTGACGGTGAGAAGGCCAAGAAGCGTGCCGAGAACAACGGATTCAACCGAAAGCAGGAAATCACACCTAAGTTGCGTGAGTTTCT
>MDSV01074493.1_pt1 | contig 10817 bp, 10 predicted proteins | sample 810851 | NCBI WGS metagenome assembly MDSV01 (sample SAMN05326640, study PRJNA326480) | marine metagenome | isolation source: seawater | place: Atlantic Ocean: North East | collected 2012 | reverse complement strand
TGCATTGCTATTCCACTATTTTCAATATGCTCTTCATAAATAAATAAACTTTTGTTTTCAATTTGATCTAAAAAAGTATCTGGTATATCTCTAGAAAATTCACTAACACCCCAAAGACAAGGTCTCTCTTCTTTGGGAAGATTATGAATTGTTTCCCATAATAATCCTGCCATTGGTCCAAACCCAATAAAAATATTATTACTATCATTATTTTCAAGCATCCTCCAAGATTTATATGGTGGTATTTCTACATTACTTGGCGCAACTTGGTAACCAAGCCTTAAATAAGTTGGAGAATGAATGGATTTTAAAATAATTTTTATATCATTATCAAAAATTGGTGCAACTACTCTAACTCCTAAAGAATTCATCACTCCGCAGTCTTCTAATGCATGATGCGTTGGTCCCATATATCCATATGCATAACCGCCTCCGTTTCCTACTAAACAAACAGGTAAATTATGAAAAACAATATCATTTCTGATTTGTTCAAAAGGTCTTGCATAAATAAATGGAGCAATGCTATATGCAAAAACTTTGAATCCACTTTTAGCTAATCCAGCAGCAACGCCTATCATATTTTGCTCTGATACTCCACAGTTTATAAATCTTTCACCGTAGCTATCTCTAACATCTTCAAGGGCCATAAATCCTAAATCTCCAGTCAAAAATATTTGTTTTTTATTAGAGCTTAGTTTCTCTACTTGTTTAGCAAATTCTACTCTCATCTATCAACTATATAATTTGTTTAATTTTATTGATGCTTCTTTATACTGCTTATCAGAAAGAGGTAAATAATGACTTTTTAATAATCCTTCGAAAGAGATATCTTTACCCTTAATTGTATTAAGAATAATAATATTTAATTTATTTTTTTTGATATTGTTTGATGCATCTAAAATAGATTCTGGTGAATGTCCATCTACTGATTGCACATTAGCATCAAAAGCCTTTAGCCTACTTTCTATGTCATTATATGAAACTATTTTATCTGTACTACCAAATCCTTGTAAACAATTTTGATCAATATAAATTATTAGATTATCTAACTTATGATGAACAGCAAAAATCAAAAATTCCCAACATGCTCCTTCTTGCCACTCACCATCTGAGCAAAGACAATAAATCTTATTTTTTGTTTTTTTAAATCTTTCAGCTAAAGCTAAACCAGCAGCAAGTGGTGGACCATGGCCTAAAGATCCTGTAGAAAATAGAAGTCCAGGGATACTAGAACCGCTTGGATGCCCAGGGAAAACACTATTATCTTTAGAAAAGGTATTTAGATCTTTTTCTTCTATTAATTTTTTACTCCATAACGTAATATATAAAGCTCCAGCAGAATGACCTTTTGATAAAATAAATTTATCTTCCTTATCCATTAAATGATGATATATAGTCATCAATGCATCTATAGAAGAAAAATTTCCACCAATATGCCCTGTATTTGACTCATAGTGAAGTTTGAGCAATCTCAATTTTGCTTTTTTTAGATCTGAGTAAAATGTTTTTTTAACTTTTTTCATAATGAACTATGGTCTTAAAAATATAAACTGCACTAAAAGATACGGCAAAATAATTATAAAATAGTAAAAAACTGTCACAATAATAATCCTATCTTTTAAGATATCTTGATAATGTGATAAAAATATTAGAACAAATAATAAACCTGCTTGAAAATATTGATCATAATCAAATCTGTGACTTGCTGCAGCTTGACCAAAAATTAAAGAAAATATCAAATAAGATATCATCAACGAAAAACCGCTAACTAATAATAAATTTTTTTTATTATAGAATTCAGATATAGTTGATCTATAATTATATAATATATATAAACCAACTGGAGTAATGATATTTGAAGCAGCAAAAAGAAGTGCTCCAAATTTAAAAGAAGAAAACGAACTTTGAATATATAGAGGTAAATAATAGTGAAATGGAGTAAAAATCTGTAGCCTTGTATAAAAGTGAGGGTCATTTCTCCCTAAAATTCTTTCATATATACTTGAAGTATTACCAGAAATTTCTGACATACTTTGTAAATATATTATAGGAATTTGCCATAGAAGTAATCCAAATAAAATTATTAATGCAGAGGATTTAATAGCTATCAAAAGGTTTAATATATTGTTTCTTTTATTCGAGTATTTTGATAAAAAATGAAAAATGAAAACAAAAAAAGAACCAATAACCGGATCAACATAAACTATTAATGTCATAAATAATGGCCTTAATCTTGGAAAAATATGCTGGATAAGAATTAGCAAAATAATTGAATCATGAGGAAAGGTTCTCTGTAGACCTGTCCACATGAATGTTCCAATGAAAAAGAGGAAATAAAAAAGAAACGCTCTATATGCATTATCAAACATTTTTCGACTTATATATAATATTAAAAACAGTTGGCTATTGATAGATACAAAATTTGATAAAGCTAGACTCAAATGATCTGAAAAAGTAAAAAATTTAAAGAAAATAAATATAGTATATACTGGCAAGAGATAAATAAAGCTATAGGTGGCCTTAAATGTACCATCATTCATTATCCGCATACCAAGAGTATCAAAAATACCCAATTTTGATTGATACCATTTTACTACAGTATGGGTTTCAGGATATATTTCTAAATTGAAAATTATATAAAATTGAAAAATAAAAAAAATAGCTACTAGGAAGTATATTGTTGATTTTTTATATAATAAAGGTGTGTTCATTCTATAGATACTATGATCAATACTGAAAAATTAATCTACTAATATATTAATTAATAATAAATTTTAATTTATTTTTAGGTAAATGACTTTTAATCAATAAATTTATTAGATGGAAATTGCAATAATATTATTAATAGTTATATCTATCTTTCTAATGACATCTATTAAAGAAAAAGATGATCTATTTATTCTTCTTCTATCTTCGATATTTTTAATTACTTGGATTGCAGATGGGCTATATTTAATTCCTCATTTTTTTACATTCATAATAGAACTAATAATTGCTATCCTTTTTATAAATTTTCTACTCCCGAAAATAATCTATTTGAAGAAAATTAATTTAGGTCCATTTGGAAAGTATATATTATTACTTATGCTTTATTCTTTAATAGGTTCATTGATATATTTTGTAAATTTTAGTGCTGTATTATTAGGATTTAGAGCATTATTTAAATATTTATTTCTATATATCATCTTCATTAATTCTAGCCTTTCTCAGAAGTCTTATAAAAAGATTTTTAAGGCTTGGTTATTTTTCATGTGCATTCAACCAATAGTAGGTTCATACCAATATTTCATTGAAGGTAAAATGGCTGATCCAGTTTATGGTATGCTACTTGATACTGGAGTTCAAAGTATATTACTAATTGTATTGATACTTTTCCTAATTGATTTAAGAAATAAGAAAGTGATAAATAAATTTATACTATATACAATTATTATGCTTTCCATTATTGTAATTCCAATCTTTGGAGAGGTGAAAGCTTTTTTCTATTTTTTACCAATTGCCTTAATAATAAAAAATTTTCATTCTTTCTTAAAATTTGAATTATATCGTATTGGAAAATTTATTTTACCTTTCTTTGTTGGTATATATTTTCTTCAATCTATTTTTCTTAGTTTTTGGAAAGTTGAATTATTTGATTTCAACAGTATAGACTTTTCTGAATTTGTTTTTAGCCAAGGAACCGAAAGTGTTTCAAGCCTAGACAACCCTCAAGCTAGTTTATCAGTCAGTTTAAGTGAAAGATTTCTTGTTATGGTGGCTGTATATAATTTTTTAAATCAAGATAAAACAAAAATCTTTTTTGGAGACGGTCTAGGTTCTAGTGTATTTACTTATGATTCCAGAAATGAGTTAACGCAACAACAAATTGGCGGTATCGTTGGTCAAGAACAGTATTTAAAGAAATATACTTTTGGAAGAGTAATACAAAATATTGGTTTAATAGGTCTAATCTTCTTTTGTTTTATTCTTATTAATATTAGCATTTACTCATACAAGGCATCAAGATTAACTAATGATGATTTCTTTAAATCTATTTACCAAATTATTCCTGCATTTTCTTTATTATTCATTATTTCTATTTTTTATACAGATCCCTTTACAGATTCCATTTCTTTTACCTACTGGTTTTTTGTAGGTGGATTACATTTTTTACCAGAGCTTGAACAGTAATGGTTTATAAAAGATAATGCTAAAAAATTAATTTTGACTTATATCTGAATTAAGAGTATTGCTTAATCGAATAAAGAAATTTTTGCTAAATAATCTCAATGTTATAATAAAAATGGGCATCATCAGACTAATCATACTATAAAGAATTAGAACGTATAATTTTCTTAGCGATGATGCATAAAATGGCAAATTTGGGGAATCTAAAACATTGAATGATTTTGCGTCATCAATATTTTGAATCTTTGCTACTTCTCTTTGCCCTAGTAATGTTGACATTATACTAGTCTGAAAAGCTAAGTTACGAATAAGCCTCTCTGATTCAAGTTGTAGTGTAACGGACGAATTAATTTGTTTATTTTTATATTTAAAATCTTTTAATGCATCCTCAGCTTCATTAAGATCTTTATTTACTTCAGAAATTCTTTGATTAATAAAAGTTAATTTTTCATATGCGACCTGTTTATTCATTTCAGATAAAATAGCATTTGATTTTAATATTAAGAGTTCATTTAAACTCTGTGCAAAATATTTATTCTCATCTGTAACCTTAATCTTTACAATGAAAGATTGATAATTTTCAGTTACAGAAATTTTAGTTGTTAATTTATTTACTAGATCAACTGTCAATTGATGACTGGAATCTGGGCCATCTTGATTCAAATAATTATAAAGACTAGTAAATTCATTTTCACTAATCCTCACATCATCATTTAGTATTTTTTCTAAAAATGAAAATGAACCTACTAACTCACTTACTATAGATAACTTTCCAGTAGCAGATCCTTGAGAAAAAGGCATTTGTAAGCCAAATTGAGAAAGTCCTCCTAAAGATAATTGATTCGAAGATTTGTCAGACAAATAAACTTTTGAGGAAGATGTATATTCATGTTGATAGAAAAAGAATACATAGACAAGAGAGGATGCGAATAAAAAAAATGATAGTTGAAATATAAATTTCCACTGATTGACTATTTCTTTTATTAGCTTTTTTGAGTCAACATTCATGGATACAATTTAACCACTTTTTTCTGAAAAAAGTTTTTTTCTTATTTTTGTTGCAGAGATCTTCCCAATATCTTTTGGAGGGATATGTTCAATAATATCATATCCTACTCCTCTTCCATAGTTAACTGATTCTATATCAGGAATAACTATAACCTTAACTTTTTTACTTTCAACTAAATCAGATAATTCTTTTTCAACATTTTCCCTTACTTGGTTTGGGTCATAAGGGTTCTTATCATCTTTTTGTACTTCTCGTACACAAATAAGGACATTTTTCCCATCATTTAATCTTTGATCGATAAGCCAACGGTGACCATCATGCCACGGTTGCCATCTTCCTATAAACATTGAGTATTTCATTGGTACTTTCCTTAATAGTTAATTTACCTGTATCTATTGATAGACATTTTATATCATTAGGTATTTCATAATCTTTTGCAAAGAAATTTTCTCTTCCTCTTATCTCGCTAGTATGTAAATAAACTTCCAAGAAAGGGAACTCAGTCTTTAATTCATCTCTTAGAAACTTGTATGGTGCCACAATAGATACTACGCAAAGATATCCTTTGTTGCATAAAAAACGCATAATAGATATTGCAGTAGATATATTCTTAATTCTTCCTTCTTTTGAATAATCTTTATTTTTATTAATTGATCTTAAATCATCTCCATCTAGGTTGATAATCTTAATATCATTTTTAGCCTTTATATCATTAATCAATGAATTAGCTAAAGTAGTTTTTCCACTTCCGGGTTGTCCTGTTAACCAAATAATCATTATTAAAACTTAAAGATTAAATTTATTAATAATATACTTTTCTAATAATTTTAATTGTAAAGTTTTTTCTTTGATTATGCTGTTTTCATCAATATTGCTTTTAGATTTTTTTAGAAATAATGAATAGAAATCAAGTGGAGTTGAATGCTTTAAACATATTCCAATATATTTAATTAATTCTTCTTCATTGTATTTATAACTTTTCAATAAATGAAAATATTTTAATCTTAGGTCTTCAAATTTATTAAACTTGTTAATCATATTATTACTCACCAATTCAAAAGGAAGGTCACCAAAGTGTATTACAGGTATTTTTTTTATCATTGCTTCGAAGGCTGATGTGCCTGCAATTGTTATCAAAAATTGAGCATTTTTCAAAATTGATGATAGATCTTCCAAAGGACCAATTAATATTACATTTTTAATCTTACTGATTTTTTTATAATATGATACTGGTCTGTATCCAACACCCATTGGGTGCTCTTTTACAACTAATTGTACATCATCAGGTAAATTATCAGATACCTTTTTAATAAACTCAAATTGATTTTGATACTTTGCGCCGTGTAAAAGTAATTGGACTTCTGGCTCCTTATGTAAAGGAAATAGAACATATTTATTTGGCATATTAATAATTTCATTTTTTTTAAAATATTTATATGAACGATAAGAATTAATTTTCTTTGAAATGTTCCACTTATAAATTGTAAAAAGATAGTTTTTAAAAAAAATATTATGGAAATATTTTAATATTTTTTCTAAAAAAAATTTTTGATCTATAAATCTTGAGTTTATAGTTGAAAATTTTAAATATTCTTTTAGTTGATCTTTTTCTTTGATAGGAACAACCCCTTCATATGAAAAATGACTTTTTAGATTATTTAAAATTTCTTCAGATGTCTTATTGTCAAAATCATTTAGACCTTCCAAATAATCATGAACCATTTCTTTTGGAGGATCAGAAATATCAGATACAACAAAAAAGCGATTTGCAATTCTAGAAGGTCTGAGATTTAAATATTTTATTTTGTGTTTTTTTGCAATGTGAAAAGCTTGATACTCTATTGCAGTGACACATATAAAACCTATGATAATATCAGGTTTAAAATCATTGATAAGCTTTAGAATAGCCTTAAATGATAGTTGAGTCGTTTTTAACAATTCCTTGTTTGATAAAGTAGTCTTATAGTTTTGAACAAATGTAGATTTAAGACCACCCACATACCTTCTATCAATTTTTGCAGAGTTTAAAATTGATGAAGAATTAAAGTATTTTTTTTCAATATTTTCTATATACTTTTTATCTATTTCTTCATTTTGGAACTCAAGTGTCCAATCTTTCAATATATTTTTATTCTCATATTCAAATTTTGGATTTTTTTTAAGGAATGATTTATAATTATTTTTATTAGTAGCAACGTAAGCAACTTCTTTAAAAATTGAGGTTTTTTTTTGTAGCTCATAAAAGAAATCAATTGAATTTGATTGAGTTAAAAAAAGAGCTCTCATTTCACTTAAGAAAAATCCTCTTCTTTAAGATGCGTATCTTTTTTAATGAATTTATTAGCAGTTTTTCCAAGAGTGCCTTTAAAATCTTTTGCAAAAAGCGGTCCAGTTCCTGGTCTCTTTACCCAAATATTATCCATATTTAATTTTTCTCCAGCATGTATATCTTTGATAGTTACTATTGAAGCATATGCAAAATTTATTGTTGGAATTTCTTCTTCAACAGCTCCCTTGACTCCACCTCTTTCTTGCTTAATAATTTTTGACCCTTCTATGAGTTGTTTGCATGATTCTTTATCCATTGAATTAACAATATCAGGTCCTTCTCTATCCATCGTATCTGTGAAATGTCTTTCTATAATTGAAGCGCCTAGCGCCACTGCTCCCAAACATGCATAGTTGTTAGTTGTATGATCAGACAATCCAACAATTGCATCTTCAAAATGGTGATTGAGCTCAATCATTGCATCTAGTCTAACTAAATGAGGGGGTGTAGGATAAATATTTGTGCAGTGTAATAAAGAATATGGAATTTTATATTTTCTAATAATATTTACTGATTCTTTTATTGAATCAATAGAATTCATTCCTGTGCTCAAAATAATTGGCTTTCCAAATTTACATATATGTTCAATGAGTGGATAATTATTACACTCGCCTGAACCAATTTTATAAGCTGGGACATTCATTTTATTTAATCTGTCAGCAGCAGCTCTTGAAAAAGGAGTGCTAATAAAAATCATACCTTTACTTTCTACATAGTCTTTTAATTTGATTTCTTCTTCTTCATTTAGTGAAAAGGCATCTATTATATCGTAGATAGATTCTTTTGTATGCCCAGGAATGACATTTTTTGCTTCTGCGGTCATTTCATCTGAAACAACATGTGTTTGATGTTTTAGAACTTCCACTCCTGCACTATGAGCTGCATCGACTAATTCAAATGCCAAGTCTAAATTTCCGCAGTGATTAATCCCTATTTCAGCAATAACAAGCGGATCATAGTTATAGCCAATTTCTCTATCAGCTATTTTAAAAGATGCATTTTTATTAATAGACATAAGGGTTTAATATATTGCTTTTTGAATTAAAGATTTCTTGAGACTTTCATCCGTTTCTGCAATCATTTCAATCATATCTTTTTCAGACATTTCTTTAGCTGTTTCAGATGAATATAGTTTATCTAAAGTATTTATTTCAGTGTTTTTATTAGATTTAATTACTATATAATCATTATCAACATAAGTATAGGGTAATTCCTGCTCACTTATTAAGACTTCATATAATTTTTCACCTGGCCTTAACCCAATATGTTCTATATCATTTGATATTAACTGAGCTAGCTTATACAGGTTTACTGTTTCCATTTTTTTAGATAGAATAAATGGTTCTTTAGCTTTTTCTGCTTTTAATAGTAAATCATGCACTAAAGTAACAGCACTATCTCTTGAAAACATTAGACGTGTCATGTCCTTACTTGTCAGCTTTAATGGCTTATTATTTTCTCTTAGTCTGAGCCAAAAAGGAAGGACTGAACCATGACTATGAGTAACATTACCAAATCGGCAAACCAAAAATTTATTTTTTTTAGAAAAAGCCTCTAAAAACATTCTCTCCATAAGGGATTTAGTATGTCCATAATTATTATCGGGAGAACAAGCTTTATCAGTACTAATACCTAAAGTAATAGATATATTACAGTCAAATGCAGCTTCTATTATATTTAGGCTGCCAATAATATTTGACTTAACCGCTTGTATTGGACTTATTTCAGCTGTATCAACATGTTTCAATGCCGCTGCATGAATAATAATATCTGGCTTTACATTCCGCACGGCATTAGTTAGTGACATTTTATCTTCTATTGAGCCGAGAATAATTTTTACTTTTGGAAATTTTCTTTTTAAGGCAACTTGCATTTTTTCATTTCTACTATAACTGACAAAGCTATACTCATTATAGTATTTCTTGATAAATGAAGAACCTATTGTTCCTGAACCGCCAGTTATAAAAATTTTTTTCACTAGTATGTTATCCTTTTTTGTATAATTTTTTCATCAATATCTAATGTTTTTAGTAAATCTACAATTCTTTGTGACGATTTTCCGTCCCCATATGGATTATCAAAACTTATATTTTTATTCTTAATAGCTAAACATTTATTTAATGCAATCACAATTTTATCAACATTATGATCAACGTCTATAACATTTTCTGGCCTTAATCTTCCTTGTTGTCTAGTTCCAATATTCACTACCGGTATATTAAAAGATGCTGCCTCGTGAATTCCGCTACTTGAATTTCCAATCAATCCGCTAGAATGACGCAAAAGATTAACATAATTTTTAATTGATAAAGTATCAACGCTTGAAATATTTGAACTCTTTATTTCATCCATAATCTTTGAATATCCAGCGTCGTTGTTTGGAAGAATAATTAATGTTTGAACTCCGCATTCATTAATTGCATCTAATGTTATTTTAATTTGATGTTGGGATTTTTTGATTTCACTGGTTACTGGATGTTGAATAAGTAAAAAATATGGTCTAGATAAATTGAATTTTTTCATTACACTTTTATCGTTCTTTACATCTAGAATAGCATCAATTGAAGGACATCCTACATTAAATACATTATCAGATATTTCTCCCATTTTTATTAATCGCTCGCATGCGTCTTGATTTGCAGCAAAATGATAATGTGCAAACTTGCTCATTGCATGCCTAATAGACTCATCAATAGTTCCTGTAACTTCTCCACCTTGAATATGTGCTACTGGAATATTCATATGCGCTCCAGCTAAAGTCACTGCAGCATTAGCAGCAATATCAAATCCAGATAATATAATATCTGGCTTTGACTTTTCAAGAGCGTATGTCACATTTTTTACTGCTTCAGAATAAGCTCTCACCATTGATCCACCAGTGTCTTTATCTTCGAGAAACATTTCAAAAGTAGAAAATATCTTGAAACCATCTGATTTAATTTCATCAATTGTATTCCCGTGTTCTTTTTTTAGATGTAATCCCGTAACTACTAAATCATAGTCGAGATTTGGATCTTCTTTGATAATATTCAATATTGGCTGGAATCTTGAATAATCTGCTCTTCGCTCTGTAATTAAAAATATTTTTCTCATACTATTATTTCATTTTATAAACAAATTTACATGTTACTAATGTTGCAAAAATATAACTATTTTAAAAATTATCATAATTAATTAGAATTAAATAAAATTTGCATAATAAAAAATAGTTAAGGGCCCATAGCTCAATTGGTTAGAGCAACGGACTCATAATCCGCAGGTTCGGGGTTCAAGTCCCTGTGGGCCCACAATGAGCAGTCATTCCTATATTGC
>MDSV01164148.1_pt1 | contig 10818 bp, 10 predicted proteins | sample 810851 | NCBI WGS metagenome assembly MDSV01 (sample SAMN05326640, study PRJNA326480) | marine metagenome | isolation source: seawater | place: Atlantic Ocean: North East | collected 2012 | reverse complement strand
TTTTAATCCTGGCGGAAAGGGAGAGATTCGAACTCTCGGTACAGTTACCCGTACTCTTCCTTAGCAGGGAAGTGCTTTAAGCCACTCAGCCACCTTTCCAGTCTATGTATTATAACTTAATTAAATGGAATGTCAAGTCTTATTGTAAGACCTAATTTGTACTCACAAGTCATATTACTTGTGCCATGAATACTTTTAGCATCGAACTTGATAACATTGCCAGGTTTGAATGGATATGCTTTTCCACTTAGTCCGTGCCAGTACTCTTTAGGTTGATGGTCTAAATGTTCGTATAAGTCATCTTCAACTTCTTTGTTTGTTGAATATAGTATATCATAATCACAAGGTCTGCCTAAAAGTTCTTTATTGTGTTGAAACTTTGCTTTTGTGTCATCAAATACCCAAGTGTTTGCAGGATTATCCCATACTTGGTCAAATATAACTAAGTGTGGAGTTGAATCATCTGATACTTCTAAAGGTACTACAATGTTTGATATCTCACGTTTATGATAATCTGTATGAGGATAATGTGGATGAGTATGCTTATAAAGAGTTGCTAGTGTTACATTTTCTGCATTTATATCTAGTAATTCTGCGATATAATTTATTTCTTCTTTCTTTTTTAGTGTAACCATGTTATTAGGAAGTTTTATTCTACTAAAAGGATTACTGTAAAACATTTTTTTAAGATGTTCTATATCGTCTTGGTCTATAAAATTTTCTATTAGTTCTGGTTGCAACATCATTATACTTCTTTTGTTATTGGATTATCTAATTTGTGTATTTGGAAATTGATATCTTCCCACTCTACATACGGTACTTGTTTTAAATCACTATATTCTGGAAATGTTTTCCAAAAATCATCTTCACGCATTCTGTCTAATTTTTCTGTGTATGCTAAAAATTTAGGCAATAAAGGAGAATAATCTTCTTTTAGAAGTTTGGTTGCTCCTTGTATTTGGTCTGCAAGTTGCGTGAGATTGTTTCTTATACAATGCCAATAAAACTTATCCCATTTGTTTAAAACTTCGTTTTTAATTTTTGCAGGTAAAACACTACACCTATAACGTTCTGGTCCAAAACAAAAGTTTATGGTGAACTCTTGTGGAAGAATTCCAAGTTTATCGACACATTCAAAGTAAAAATCGGACATGTGCCAAGCATTAAAAATTGTTAAACTGAATTGTATTCCTAACTTTAATTGTGGAACATGCTCTTGCAAGTATGTTATATTTTCTTTTAAAACTTCGTAGTCTAGTCCTTTCCTTATATATTCTCCTCTTTTATCACTACCATCTACACTAATCATAAAACTTACTTGTGGAAAGTGTTTTATTATGTCAACTATATGCTGGTCTTTGTATGTGAGTCTAGAACCATTTGTGTTGTATAAAAGAGTAATGTTTTTCTCATATCCTGCATCTAATATTTTATTCATTGTAACCCAATGCTCATCTGTAAGCATAGGTTCCCCACCTGCCCAGTAAATATGTTCTATATGTGGTAACATTTTGTCTATTAATGAATCAAAATTATCAGTAAGTTTTTTAATTTGTATTACTTTTGTGTTAGGTTGACTTTCACTTTGTTCTTCTAATTCAACTGCGTCTTCAAACCATTCACTGCTTAGTTCATGATGACACATTCTACACTTAAAGTTACATAAATTGCTTACTCTAAAGTCCATATACTTTATGTGAAATTTATCTACATGTCCATCTTCCCTAGTATTTTTTACCAGTTCTTTACATGCTGTAATAGAGTCTTTGTTTTCAGGTAAATTTGTACTATACCAACGACTATTGCTGTTTAATCGTAAACTGTGATTGTTAAATCTTTCTTGCTCTGTGCAAACTTTACACTCTTTGTTAAGTACTCCATTTAACATATTACGTCTTATTCTTTTGTAATTGTCATTATTCCATATCTCATCTGGTGTGTTATCATTTAGATTTCCCATAGAATCACCGATACAACACAATCTTGAATCTCCGTTGGGTGTTGGGTGCATGTGTATCCAAGGAAGAATACAAAAAGACTTATTTACATATCTGGACATGCATATATTTATCAGTACCCTGAACCGTTATTTAACAAAGTGATAAATACTACATTATGCCAAGAATACAACTGTGGAACAAATACAAAACCAACGACTATGACTTTATAGACCGGAATGTTGCCGAGTATATTAATGCTGGTGGTACTGGTGTGTTTGTTCACAAATACATTGGAACATATCAGGATGATACTAGTGCTAGTATAGGTTCAGGCGATTTATACATACAAGATGTCCTATTTTTAGAAAATAGAGACAGAAAATATGATACTGATGTGTACGAATTAAGAGGTGCATACACACCCGCAGATCCAGATTTTGATTTAACACAATTTGGATTATTTGTAAACAATGATAATATTTTTATGACTTTCCACATGAATACATGTGCAAGTTTACTTGGCAGACGTTTAATGGCAGGTGATGTTATTGAATTACCACATTTAAGAGATGATTTATTATTAGGTGGCGGTGATGCAGTTAATAGATTCTTTGTTGTAAGTGACTCAGGCAGACCAGCAGAAGGATATGATCCTAGATGGTGGCCTCACTTGTGGAGAGTTAAATTAACAAACATTACAGATAGTCCAGAATACAGAGATATATTGGGCACAGGCGATACTGCTACAGACCTTAGAAATGTATTAAGTACACATAGTACTGAATTAGCAATTTCTGATAAGGTTATGGAACTTGCTAATGCTGATGTTAAATACGACACAGGATATTTTGAAGGTGGACATTTATATATAGATGAAAACAGTCAAGATAAACCAGGTGTTCATTTTACAGGCGATGGCGTTCCGCCAAACGGTATAAGTATTGTAGGCAGTGGAACTAGTTTCCCTGGTAGTGCAAGTAATGGAGATTATTTCTTGAGAACAGATTTTGAACCTAATAGATTGTTTAAGAAAAACGGATCTAGATGGAGTAAAGTAAGCGACGATACTACTAAAAAATGGTCCGCGGCAAACAAATTACTTACATCCTTTGTTAATAATGCTAACATTACAACAAATAGTGATGGAACAACACAGGCAGAAAAGACAAATTTAAGTAAGGCTGTGAAACCTAAGGCAGATTAATATGGCAGATAATTTAGATTATTGGTATGACGCACAGATAAGAAGGTACTTGACACAGTTCATGCGTATTTTTAGTGGCTTTAAAGTCAGTGAAGGTGTGCGTTCTGGTTCAACATATTATAATAAAGTTCCAGTAAGATATGCAGACATGAGTAGAATGGTTGCTCACATACTTAAGAAAGGTAGTGAGAACATGGTTAATAGTACTCCGTTTATTGCATGTAGTATTGGCAGTTTATTAATTGCTAGAGATAGAGTACATGAACCAATGCTTGTAGACAAAATACAAATTGCAGAAAGACAATTTGATAGTACTGCAAATGCATACGCAACAAGTGGTAATACAACTAGTACACCAGGTAACTTATATAGCACAGATAGATATATGCCTGTTCCATATAATTTAACTATGCAAGTTGATATATGGAGTGGAAATACAGACCAAAAATTACAATTATTAGAACAAATATTAATTCTATTTAATCCAAGTATTCAATTACAACAAAACACAAATCCGCTAGATTGGACTAGTGTATTTGAAGTTGAATTAACTGATATGCAATGGAGTAATAGAAGTGTTCCTGCAGGAGTAGATGAAACTATAGATGTATCTACTTTAACATTTACGTTACCTATTTGGTTAAGTCCTCCAGCAAAAGTTAAAAGACAAAAAATTATTAATACTATTGTAAACAATATATATGATACAAGCAGTATTAACAATCTAGGTTATGACGAAGACATATATGATTTCTTTAGAACATTAGAAGATGACTTTGAATTGCACACAATAGTTCCTAATAACTACGAAGTAAAAGTAGAAGGAACAGATGCTATACTTTACAAAGACGGTTCTACTTTAGCAAATTGGAATGATTTACTAGAAATATTAGCACCTCAAGGTACACAAGGTTCATTAAGTAATGCTTCTGTATCAATATCTGATATTCCTTTAACAACAGGAAGTACATTGCAACTTAATATATCAAATGATGTTGATGCGTCCACTAACTTAATTTCAGGATATGTAACTAGAAATAGTTTAGATCCTGCTAAATTGGTATTTACATTAGATTCAGATACATTACCCAGCACAACATTAACAGACGTAACTAGAATTGTTGATGCTAGTGTAAACTATCCAGGAGATGGTGTTTTAGATGCGGCGGCAGTAGGACAAAGATATTTGCTTACAGGTGAGATTCAAGGTAACCAGTGGGGGATAACTGCTGATGTAAATGACATTATTGAATATAGTGGTAGTGCATGGAGTAAAGTATTCGATGCAAGTACAATTACATCTATACAACACGTTAAGAATTTATACACAAACAAACAGTACAAATGGGAAAACAATTTATGGACAAGCACTTACGAAGGTCAGTACAATCCAGGGTTCTGGAGACTGAACATATAAGTATCATTGAACAATTAAATCCTTTAACCAATCTCAAAAAACACAAAGGAGTTACTGGTGCTGGTGTTTTATTTTTAGCATTAGACACAGGTCGTTGTCTTTTTCAATTACGCAATAGTGATAAACGTCATAAAAATACTTGGGGATTTTGGGGCGGTATGATTGAAGGTTCAGAAACACCGTATGAATGCATTCAACGTGAACTTGAAGAAGAAATAGGTTTTGTTCCAGAACTTAAGAAATTAAATCCAATAGACACATACCAAAGTAAAGATAAGAACTTTATGTATTACAGTTTTGTGTATGTAATAGATAAAGAATTTATTCCAACACTAAACAAAGAAACTTGTGGTTATGCATGGGTAAACATAGGCAAGTGGCCCAAACCTTTACATGACGGAGCAAGAAGCACATTAGGAAGAAATAAAGGTGCAGGTAAACTGCACACTATTTTACAAATCAATTCTAAATAAATAGTAGCATGTCAAAAGATATTATAAATTTTGATGCTATTCGTTTGACTACCGAGCTGAACAAATATCAGCGACATAAGGAAATACCAAATAGTTTTTTAGATGGAACATTTACAATACTCGATGTAAAAGAAATTTTACCTACATTAGCAAAGAAACACCAAATAATTGCTAACAAACTAATAAAACAATATGATGTTGATATAAGAAAAAGTAAGGGCGGTTTATTAAAAACTTTTTTAAACGAATACAGGTCATTCTTAAATAACCAACATACTAGAAATGAACGTTGGGTATTTCCTAGTGTGATGAAAAAATATCGCTACAATATAAATCCTGTTAGAGCATTAACTTATGATGTTAGAGAGATGGCATATTCATATAATACAGAAAATGAACATCATATTTGGTTACAAGAATTAATCACAGAACCAAATTTTTATCATAGAATAATTCAAGACATTATAAAAGACAGAAAGAAAGTTGACAAAATTATTAACTATTACGTTCCATTATTTAATACAGCAAATCTTAATTTTGAAGAGCCTTTAGAAATGAAACATTTAAGAACATTAAGAACTGACTTATTAGAGTATGCAAATTTGTTTACAGAAATGAGGAAGTATAAAGCAGGTTAATTACTTGTAAAGTTTTCTTACTTTGTCTTGTATAAGCGGAGCATATATTTTAACAGGCTCTTCTTTTCCTTTAACTGTAACTTCGTCTAATTCAATACATGGAAAATTAGTAGTTTTATTATATGTGTATTCGCTTATTAAAATTGGTGTGTCTTGTTTTCTAGTTTCTGCTTCTAATCTGGCACCCAAGTTTACAGCATCGCCTACAACACTATAATCTAATCTAGTTTCAGCACCCATGTTACCAACAATACATGTACCTGTGTTTACACCTGTACCAAATTTTACTCTTGGTAAACCTAACTCTTGCATTTCTTTTTCTAATTCATCGCCTAATAGTTCTATTTCTATTGCAGTTTTAACAGCCATTTCTGCATGATTTTCACAAGGTACTGGAGCATTCCAAAATGCCATTATACAGTCGCCCATGAACTTATCTATCGTTCCGCCATTGGCTAATACAATGTTTGTCATCTTATCTAAGAAACTATTAATAAGTTCTACCAATCCTTCAGGGTCATCATTTTTCATATACTGTTCTGATATAGGTGTAAAGCCGACTATGTCCGCAAATAAGAAACTCATTTCTTTTCTCTCGCCGCCTAATTTCATTAAACTAGGATCTTTAACTAGCATATCTACATATTCTGGACTGATATATGTACCGAATTGTGCTTTTATCTGCTGTCTTAACTTGTATTGTTTGTAAAAATTGTTGAATGTTGCTTGTGAAAATATCAAAAACATAGCAATTATAGGGAATGTAGCATCAAGTAATAGCAGTTTTGACTGGTATAACTGTACACTAATCCATGCTGTTCCGCCCAATAAACTTAAAGAAATTGGTACTGTAAGCCATATAGGTGTTCTATAAACACATAAACCAATGATTATCATACCCAATAATGCTCCTAAGAGCTCATATAAAGCACTTAATTGGCTTCGCTGTATATTTGACCCATCTATAAAATTTTGTAGCATATGGCCCTGTATATGCTGTGGATACATCAGTCCTTTAGGCGTAGGTACAGGGTTTGCTATACCTTCTGCTGTTACACCTATAATAACATATTTGTTTTCTAAGTTAGGTAAACTATCTGCACCAGTATATTCTATTTCTTCAAAGTTATTATTAAACCTAATGTATGCTGTACCGTCTGGCTGTGTAACAACTGGATCATAAGGTGGTACAGCAATTTCACTAATGCCTACTTCTGTTGTTTTTATAATATAACTTGGTTTGCCTGTATTAACTCGTAGCATTTCTATAGCAAAACTAGGATATAGTTTTCCTTCAACGCCTATTGTTAATGGATATGTTCTTGTTTGATTATCTGGTTGAGGTGCTGATGCATTAACACCAATCCCAAGGGCCATGGTCTCTAGTTGATTTATGTTCGTTACTAGGTTGGGCCATGTTAGGATAAAGTCCTGTGCTGGTAAAGGGCCTATTGTTCCTGTACCAATATGTGGACCTGAACTCCTTACACCTTTGGAACTTGGGGTCTGGGACAAAACTATGCCGTTGTCTTTTATCCATGATGCAAATACCTCATCTCCTGCAAATCTATCTTGCTCAGGGAACATAATAGTAAACCCTATTATGCCTTGATTCTTTTGTCTTATGTCATAAATTAATTGTGCGTAAGTTGTTCTAGGAAAAGGATACTGTCCTAATGCTTCTAAACTCTTTTCTCCAATATTAATTATAGCAACATCGTTACTATCTACTATTGTATCAAGTTGTTGATAACTATCAAATACTTGACTACGCAAACTTTGTAATGCTACAGGGTCTGCAATACGCAATCCAAGTAGTAGTAATATTGTAACTACCACAGCACTCTTGCTGTAAATCCATTTCATACGACTATTTATTGTTTTAAATTATTGTTGAGTTACGTTTATAGCACACCCGCCATTAGTATGACAAGTTTGGTTAATGCTGTAACTTTTTGTTGAGTCACTATGTTGCAGTAAATTAATTGTTGTTGGTTGACTTCCATATAACAGTATAGTAGCAGTATGACTGCCGTTACCTTTTTGTACAGCACTAACAATATTAGCATCATTATATGATTTTACTGTTAGATTTTTTGCACCATCGTTTTGTTGCTTTGCCCAAAAATCATTGTCATCTGCATATATCCATAAATTAGCAGTATGTCCATCTGGGCCATTAGTATTGCCATTAGTTTGGAATCCTACTATTTTATTATTGTCTCCATGGTAGTCTAATATTGCTTTATGTCCACCATATTCGGAACCATCGCCTGTATTAAATGTTGTATCATTCTTGTTCTGTAATGCAACACCTTGTCCCCATCTAAGCAAATTACTGTCTCCCCAAAAGTGAAATCCTACTTCTGAATCTTGACAATTTGCACCTGCTGTACAAAGTTGATGAACAAATATGTCATTGTCTACACCATCTACGTCTCCACAAAATGTAGCATTTGGACAATTTACTTTTCCCCATGTACTTGTAAAACCTGCAAAATTCTTTCTACCTTCTTGAGTTATTTTTACTGTATTACCATCTCCTGATACGGAAAATTCAACATCATTGTCTTGTCCAAGTTGCCCAATCCACATAGTTAAATTATCTACATTACCATATTGTAATCCTAAATCTAAATCAACATGCTGATTAAATCCAGCCTGCGTTATATCTAATACTAAGTTATCACCTGATGTTTGGTCAATGTGTACATGATTATGTTCTGGGCCTCCCCAAGCATCATTGGCAATTAATAGACCCATACCAAATAGTAATCCGCCTATTAACCAATTTGAAAATCTATTATTAAATTTTGATTCTTTCATTAATCCTCTTGTATAATAATAATTGTTGTACCTTCACAATCATTAAGACATATTATTGTGTCTTTTAAATTACTATCATACACCTCTAATCTAGCACTAGTACCACCTGTTACTCTGATACTTGCTGTGTTTGTTACTTGTCTAAAGAAATATATTTTTCCATCTAGACTTAACGTGTTAAACTGTGTTTCAGGATCTAATCCTGGGAGTGTACCTGTTATTTTGTCTACTCCTAAGTCCGCATCACTACTTGATGTCGAACCTTTACCTTTATCTAATGCTGTTCCTACTTCCTCTACTACATCTAATAGATCCACTAGAAAATCAACATCTAGAAAGTTCATATCTAATTCACTAAACTGTAAATCTTCTTCGGTTTCTTTTAGCATGTCTTGTTCTAAAGCACTTGCATCTAAACCATTAAAGTCTAGTAATCCGTTGTCGCCTTTTTGTTCTTCAACTTGCTCTTCAACGGCTTCTGTTATTTGTTGCGGTTCTGAAACAATAAACATATTGTCTATCATATTCAAATCCAAATCCGCAAGTACAACAGGATTTGTTGGAGGTTGTTCATATGTACTAACCATAACAGCCTGAAAGGCTTCTGTTAATACTTGTACACCACCATCGTTTGTTATTGTTATACTACCCGATGGTCTGCACCCTTCTTCAAGTCTTACTCCATCTGTACAACCGGCATCTGGCAATAATATTACCAAACTCCTTCCCAACTCATCTACCGTAGTAGTAAAGTCAGTTCCCCTAATACCTATAGTGGCAGTAGGAGTTTGAATCTGTATATTTTCCTTTGGTACTAATCCTAATCCGCCTGTGGCAAATCTTGCTGTACCTTGAACAAAATTAAGAGCCATCTTACTTTTGCTCGGGTCTGGATCATAAACATATTCATTTATTTCCATGTATGTGTGTTCAGTTAAACTAACCTGTGTGTCATCTATAAATTTAAGTTTTAGTCTACCATTTTTAGTTTCGACTTCATCTAAACTTACTATGTCTGTGTCTAGTTCTGCAATCAATTCCTCTCCAGACTTTCGACTAATAGCACCTGGTTGTCCGCTCTGCTCAAATACACCGCCGATTTTTATGTCGGCGGCATAGGTATTTGTTGCACTAAACAGTAAAAATAATGTTAAACAAACCTTATGGATCGGTTTGTCTAATGCTAACTGATGCATTTTCACTATCTATATCAACGTCAATTTTACCAGGACATACTGGTGAACATGTTGCTCCCATACTTTGCAAAAATTGGAAATCACCATCTGATCCATTTAGTACAAATTTTAAATAATGCCCTGCATTACCTGTTTGATTTGTTGCTATCTGGTTATCGTCACCTGTGATATCCATTTCCCATGTAGCACTAGATGAATCAACTTTTATACCACCCATACTTGTTGTGGTTGTTGCATTCCATCCTGATCCTGGAGTTCCACCCCAAGTTCTTGTGTTGTTAAACGCATCTTTAAAGTTATTCCTACTACCTAGTATTGTTAGGTCCATATTCAAGTTATCTGCCGCATAGTTGCCACCCAAGTCTACGTCAAATACGTTTGTACTACCTTGGATATTCCAAAGCATGTCAACGTTATCTGCACTTGCAGTTGCACCGATGTTCATATCTAAATCGTTGTTATCTCCTAAAAAATAGAGATCCCAAACAGTAGAACCAGATCCGTCACCAGTCCATGCACCAAAAATTTCGTTACCATTACCATCTTGGATAATATCAATAATTAAATTCGAACCTGTGATAACTAAGTCACTACCTTGTGACGCATCACCTGAAATTTTATTGCTATTTCCAGCCTGTAATATTGTTAGAGTTAAATTATCACCTTGTTGGTCAATAAAAACTTCGTTTTCATCTGCCGCTAAAGTTGGCACCATAGTTGCTACCATAAGCCCAATAACTCCGAAGACATTGATTGCAAATTTATTAAATAAATTTCTAGTCTTCATTTTCTTCTCCGTTAGATTTCTTCAGGAGCATTTTCTCCCAAAGTTTCTTGTCAGCCTTAAGGTCTTCTTCGTCAATATCTACTTGCATCCATGTAGCGGATTCGCCTGGTTTTAATTCCTTAACGTCCCATCCTTCTGGATACACAATTTTCCAATATCCCCTTTCACTGCCTTGTTGTATAAGTGCCAATACCGCGGCTTCAATTGCCGAACGTACTGCCCACGTTACACTTTCATTCTCTGTCATACCACTCTCAAGTTCAAGAAGTTTTGTGTCCATATCTAGGAATCTAAATACGTCACCTGCCTGTCCTGTACTAAGAATAGTTTTGTATGT
>MDSV01054523.1_pt1 | contig 10818 bp, 8 predicted proteins | sample 810851 | NCBI WGS metagenome assembly MDSV01 (sample SAMN05326640, study PRJNA326480) | marine metagenome | isolation source: seawater | place: Atlantic Ocean: North East | collected 2012 | reverse complement strand
CTTTATATGACATTGTATCAAGCACAAGGTCATGATTTGGCAGCATGGGCATTACAGTTAAAGTCGATTAAACACACGATGTTAGGTCGACCACTCTATGACAATGAAGAGGCGGCAAAAGCTAGAATTCGCAGTAAAGTTGATCAGAGTTGCGATGCCTATGTTGTTTTGCGCGTTAATCGTGATCATCTCATGGATTTGCAAGAGAGTGTACAACGCTCAGCAAATCACTCAGATCACCCTGTGGTGATGTTAGAGCAAGGGTGTTTGTCAGTCGAAAATATTATTGAGCTTCATTATATGAAGCAGGTGTATGTTTTAAAACAAGGGCGACTCATTCAAAAATAAGTTTTTTAGGTAGGTAGTATTATGGCACAACAAGGTAACGGATCATCGGGTGATCAATCCAGTAACCTCATGTGGATGAGTATATTAGTCTGCGGCGTTATTCTCTTTGTTTGGTGGTTAAAGCGCGAATGGGTTGTTATGCCTGTAAATTATTTCCGTTATTACGAACTATTACTGATTCATTATTTGGTTGCTGGTGCGGCAAAAGTAGTTGATTTAGTTTCATTTCATCATTGGCAGATCAGTCGGGGTGATTCAATCACAGCATTAGGACAGATGTTTTCGCAAGTCTCACCAAGAACAGAAAGTTTCAGTAATTTTTCAGCCATGAATAAACAAGTGGGTATTTGGGTTCGTTATCCGTGCATGTTTGTTTTGTTGGTTTTAGCAGGTTTATCGTATTTTAAACATGGTAATATTCGTTTCCGTCAGATTTATAATATGAAAACATTAAGGCAGTGCGAGGTTGAAAATTGGCCTCAGATTACTCCAGTGGTTTCTTTGGACTTGGTTAAAGAAGATATTGATAAAGGTCCATGGGCAATGGCTCAGACGCCATTGGATTTTGGTAAAGAGAATAATATCCTATCAAAACAACAGGTTTTGGCTCAAACCGTATGGTCGGTTGATGAAAAGTCAGCAGGTCGTATATTTTCCATGCAGCTTGGTAGGATGTGGCAAGGTGTCGATCGTTTGCCGATTCATGGTAAAGCATTAGTGGTGATTTTTCTTGCGTGCGCAACGAAAAATCGCAGTGAAGCTAAGCAATTTTTAGCACAAATAGCGTCTTCTTCAGCATCGGGGAAATTAAATTTCTCAGGAGTTGAGGAAGCTGTTCAGAAATATAAAAACTCAAAGGTACTTAAATGGACCGTCAAGCGTCATGGTTACAATAATACCGTGCTTGCAACATTGCTAGAGTTAGCCCGTACAGATGGTGTGCTAGCATCAGCAGAGTTTTTATGGTTGAAACCCGTTGATCGTCGCATGTGGTATATGCTGAATAGTGTAGGCCGACAAACCTCTACTGTTGAGGTGTCTGGTGTATTTTCCCATTGGTTAGCAGAAAAGCGCATGGAGCGTGCTGTGAAAACCCCTATGGTGAAAGAGGCTGTTTCTGCCTATAAAGCGGCGCTAGAAGATATTTTATACATTGATGAGAGTGAGTTATGGCACAGCAAAGAGCATTAAGCGAATTACATGAACGGAATCAACATCATATTTTTAGGGATACACGGACACTAGGTCAGCGTATTGTGGATTTTATGAAAAATCCACGAGCGGTTGCTTTCCTTATGGTGGCATTTATGATTATTACTTTTACTTGCCCTGTGGTGTCAGAGCTGTGTGTATTCATTGGTTTAAGTGTTGTTATTTTTTGTTTTACTCGTGAAAAGAAATTGCCATTCAAAATGCCGCAACGTTCTGGTTTATCAGATTATAATGATCCCATGCCAGGCTCTAATAAGCCTCGTAAGGCGCGTGGTATTTATCATTTAGGGAATGAAAATACGACAGATGATGAATTATGGTTTAACAACGATGACATGAGAACACATGCATTAATCTTTGGCTCAACCGGTAGTGGTAAGACCGAAATGCTGATTTCAGTTGCTTATAATGCGCTGTTACAAGCGAGTGGTTTTATTTATGTTGATGGTAAGGGTGATAATGCGCTGTTTTCTAAGCTCTTTTCCATGGTTCGTTCCATGGGGCGTGAAGACGATATGTTATTGATTAACTTCATGACGGGTGCGCGAGATGTTATTGGTCCACAAGAACGCCGTTTATCGAATACACTGAATCCTTTTGCACGTGGTTCATCAAGTATGTTGGCTCAGTTGGTTGTGAGCTTGATGGATAGTTCGTCTTCTTCTTCAGATGGTGATATGTGGAAAGGTCGTGCTATTGGTTTTGTTGAAGCGTTAATGAAGGTATTAGTGCCTATGCGTGATGCGGGTAATATTCTCCTAGATGCTAACGTGATTCGTAACTATTTTCATTTACCACGTCTTGAGGCAATGGTTTTAGATAAAGTTTTTATTCGAGATGGTCAAGAGTCTGTTAGTTTGGAAAATATGCCTGAAACCATGTTAGAACCATTAAAGAACTATGTGCTCACATTGCCTGGTTTTAATCCAGAGAAAAAAGGTAAGCAAGTGTCACAAGTACTTGAACAACATGGTTTTATTACGATGCAGTTAGTGCGTGTATTTACATCGTTAGCAGATACCTATGGTCATATTTTAAGGACTAACTTGGCTGAGGTAGATTTATCCGATGTGGTGTTAAATCGTCGTATTTTATGTGTGTTATTACCCGCATTAGAAAAATCGCCAGATGAATTGTCACAGTTAGGTAAGGTAATTATCGCTACATTAAAAGCGATGATGGCAGCAGGTTTGGGTGATCACGTTGAAGGTGATTTAGAAGATATTGTTGATAGTCGTCCAACAAACGCAGAAACGCCTTATTTATGTATTCTTGATGAGTATGGTTATTATGCCGTAGAAGGTTTTGCCGTTGTGCCTGCACAGGCTCGTTCATTAGGTTTCTCGGTGGTATTTGCGGGTCAGGATTTACCGGCATTTCAAAAAGCGTCGAAAGAAGAAGCTGCATCGATTGGTGCGAATACCAACATTAAGATTTGTATGAAATTAGAAGACCCTACAGAGACATGGGATTTCTTCATGAAATCGGCAGGTGAGTCTTACGTCAGTCAGGTTGAAAACTTCCAAGTTGACGCAAATAGTGTTCTGGGTAATTACCAGGATGGTAAAGGTGCGCGTATGGAAAAACGTGCGCGTGTAGATTTACTGGATCTAAAAGAACAGGCTCCTGGTGAATATCACCTATTTTTTAAGTCAAAAATTATTCGTGGTAAAACATTTTTTGCTAACCCTAAGCCGGTTAAACGGATGCGACTCAATCAATTTTTAAAAGTCGATGCGCCAGAAGATCAAGATGTTGAGCGTTTTCAGAAATCCATACAAAGTTTTAATGAAATTGCACAAGAGGGTGCATTGCTAACTCAGGTTGAGGCTAGTAATGAAGAGGTTGATAAATTAAGTAATTTATTAACAGTTAATGGCTCGGTATCAGCCCCAATGGATCGCTCATTATTGGCATTGCAACAGTTTAGTGGCATCGGTCAGGGCGTTGCAACAGATTCGCCTTTTGCTGCTTTTTTTGAGGATTCAGAGTCTTCTTGGTCGAATACAGAAGAATATGATGAAGAAGGTCTGAGTTTGTTCGCTCCATTAACGGTGAATGATCATATTCAAGGGTTGTTATCAGCGAATGAAATTGAGGGTATGAAGGGGTCAATTGTAAGTCGTGCTCAATGTCGTGACCAGTTCGAATATCTAGGCCGCCTAGCAGGTCAAAACTCTCAGCAGGCTATGAATGTAGCTTTAGAATTAACGGCTGATATGCAGCGTAGTACGGCCTATCCTCCCGAGCATATTGTTGATGTTCCAGTTGGTTCGTTAGTTGCTACTATTGATCGAATTATTGAAAAAATAGCAATAAAACAGTCATCTGACTGATTTTAATGGTTACTGTCATCTGAGGCATGTGCTGTGCTTCACCTTTAGGTGATCATGATAAGCGGACGGTACTACTCAGAGGTGTTCAGTCAATTCTGAAAGGCTTGTAATATTATAAGGATATCCATAACTCATTGTTTAAATTCAATAAAATTATATGCTGGATTGTTAAGTGGTTGTTTTATCGTGCGAAATATATAAAAGATAACATGCAATCCTATTGATTTAGATAAGTTATTGAAAAATATACCGATTTAAAATTCATAGCTGGTGATTCTCTCTCCACTCAAAAAATGATCAAAAATTTAGCAAATAGATGAAAAATTTAATATTCCCTTAAGTATAGTTTGGTAAATTAATGGTTCTTTAAGGAACCCGTATTTAATGTGGGTTTTAGACATTAATGTTGAGATGTAATGAAAAATTACATCATTTTTGAGAAGAGAGAAATAATGAAAAAAAGTATCGCGACAATCATTTCAACTGGGGTTATTGCTGTTAGTACTATCAGCTTAAGTGCTTGCAGTAGTACAACACAAACAGAGTCAGGCGCCTCAAATGTTCAGGCAGCTCAGTTGTCACAATATGAAAGTCGATCATATTCATTAGGCATTCTTAAAGCCAATGATGTGCATGTGATTAGAGTAGGCGAGAGTATTCAAATTGTTATTCCTAGTGATCGAGTATTTAATACATCATCAGCTAATTTAGCATCAAATAGTAAATCCGTTTTATATCATATCGCTAGTATTGTGAAGTCTTATAAGACTAACCGCATTAAGGTTGCAGCATATACTGATAGCACCATTGGTAATGGTATCTCGCAAGATAAAGCTGGCGTAGCACTGACTGATGCACAGGCACAATCTATAGCTAGTTATTTATGGTCACAAGGTGTGGATACACGTTATGTATATTCTGTTGGATATGGTAGCGCTGATCCTGTTGCTTCAAATAGTACGCCAAAAGGTCAATATGACAATAGACGAGTTGTCATAAGTTTTAAATATACGGTTTAACAATAGGTCATTAAGAAGAGAATCAGTATGAGCGAACAAGACGTATTTAATTTACAGCTTAAAAAAAATACATTTTATCGAGATAAATTTCGTAAAATGATGAAGCTAATTACTCTGTTGGTCATCACAGCCACACTGCTTCTGGCGACATTTATCTATCAATCACTGAAACGAGAAAATGTTACATACTATGGTTCCTCTACAAATGGCGAGCAAACACCACTGCATGCATTGTCAGATCCAGTGTTAACAGAAGGATTGGTAACCCAGTGGGCAAGCATCGCCAGTAAGAAAGTGTATCAGTTAAATTTTGAACATTATTCAAGTCAATTAGATGACATGAAAATTTATTTTACCAAGGCTGGATGGTCTTCATATAACGATGCTATGCAAAGCTCTGGTTTTTTATCAGTTATTAAATCTCAAAAACTTGAAGTTGATGCGATTGTGACGGATGACCCAGTAGTAAAAGATACAGGGGTAGATCATGGTATTCGTTATTGGGATGTTGAGATGCCGGTACTTGTATCATTTAACAGTGCTAGTAACAGTGCTCAAAAAAAATTAATTATTGGAATGAAGATTGTTCGATCTAAAGATATTGCAGCACCGTCAGGGTTGCAGATAGAACATTTCAATACATTTTATCAGTAAAATTACGGGGATATGATTGTGAGTCAGCAAAAAAGCAAAGACAAAATATTAGGTAAGGGCATGGAGCTTGTCATGTTTCGTAATGCTTTCTACCGAGATCAATATCGTCAAGCCAGTATGGCATTTATTATATTGTTAATTATTAATGCTTTGTTAGTGTTTGGTATTACTTGCAAAGCACTTCAGCCTCCAGTTGTGCGATATTTTGCTGTTGCACCAGACGGTCGAATGATTAACTCACGCGCATTATCTGATCCGTCGGTGTCAGATACTTATGTATTACAATGGGTTGCCGATAAGGTTCGCGCTTCGTTTAGTCAAGACTTTATTCATTATCGCGGTCAATTACAGTCGGTTGCTGATGCTTATACACCTAATGGTTGGAATGATTTTTATCAATCAATGGAAAAGAGTAATAACTTAAAAACATTAGTTTCTAAACAAATGGTGTCAACAGTTAAAATCACAACACCTCCCGTGATGGAGCAAAAGACAGTTGTGAATGGGCATTATGCTTGGAAAGTAAAGATGTCGATTATGGTTTCATTTGTTAATGAAAATAAAACCATCAATATGCCTTTTGAGGTAACAGTTATTGTGATTCGTGAACCTGTAGAAAAGTTCCCGGATCGTATAGCAATTAATAATTTCCTTCCAGTGTTACAAAAAACCGCTGGGTCGCAGTTGTTAAATATTTAATTAAGTATAAGTAGAGAGTAGGTGTAAATATCGTGAAAACAAAGATAAAGAACATAAGTATAATAGTTATTGGGGTGATGTTTGCATCGTCTGCTGCATTAGCTAGTTCGTTTGGTGTGAGTGGTAATACAACCCAGAACCCTTCGTCAATGGAAATGATGTCACAAGAACAAACGGGCAATAGTCAGGTAGATAACTCTTCAGCGGAGAGTTCTGATCAATCTAATGCGCTTGGAGATACTGAAATTAGTCAGGAAGCTTTTGCAAAAACGCTTAATAACTTAATGCCACTTACAACAGATCAAACTAAAACCTTGAAAAAAGCCTATGATGACAGAAAAAAAGTCGTTTCTGAATCTCCTGGTGTTGCACCAAAACCAACTTCCTCTTCTGTGATTGTAAACTTATCGCCGGGTTCCACACCACCGGTTATCCGTTTAAGAGCTGGTTTTATTACATCATTGGTATTTCTTGACTCTACAGGAGAGCCCTGGCCTATCACTGCCTATGACTTAGGGAATCCATCAAGTTTTAACATACAGCCAACTACACCAGACGGTAAAACTAATACGATGTTAGTTCAAGCTGCTAGTACCTATCAGTCAGGTAATTTAGCAGTCATGTTAAAAGGTCAAAATACACCAATTATGTTGACATTAATGCCAGGTCAAAAAGCAGTGGATTATCGTGTTGATTTGCGAGTTCCAGGGTTCGGCCCTAACGCTAAGCCAACAACGGATGGTTTGCCGCAATCGAGTGATCCTATGCTATTAACGTTTTTAGATGGTGTAGCACCACATGGGGCTAAAGCTGTCAAAATAGAAGGAGGTGGAGATAGTCAAGCATGGATCTACGCTCATCATCTCTATGTCAGGACACGTTTAACATTATTGTCTCCCAGTTGGATATCTACCATGAGTAGTCCTGATGGAACACATGTGTACCAGCTTACAGAGGCACCCGTAATCTTAGTATCGGATCATGGGAAATTGATGCAGCTTAAAATAGAAGGGTTATAAAAATGAGTAAGATTAATAAGCAATTAAAACAATTTAAAAATTCAAAATCACGATTAGCTATCATTCTAGGATCTTCGGTAGCATTAGTCTCTATCGTAGTTGTGGTTATGATACATTTTTCTAATCATTCTGCTGGCTCTGCAAAGCTGGTTAGTGCTCCTAAAATAGACTCACTTCCAGGTTCGAATAAAGCAAGTCAGCAATATGTAGAAGATCAAAAACAAGAAAATGTTGATAATGCTGCAAAAGCTAGGAAAGAAAACAGTAGTTCTGTTCCTACGATCACAAGACCTTCTTTTGTGGGGAATCCTGCTGACTTTGCTAATTTTGGTAGTAAAAAAGAGTCATTATCATCAGGAGTTCAAGCAGCTAACTGCCCATTAAAGAAATTGGTAGTTATGTATAAACCTAATCCAGCAAGTTGTACGGCTGATAATTTAAGTTTGGCACGTAAAACAGGTGTAACCGCTGAAGAGTTACTATGCCAGGGTTGTTCATGTCCTGCATTGAAATTAGCTGGATATACAGTGGGTGACTTAAAAAATATTGGTTTGACTGCTAAGCAGTTGAAAAAATGTGGATTTACGCTTGCTGAGTTGGTCCAGGCTGGTTTTTCTGCAAGTGATTTAAAAGACGCAGGGTATTCAGCTAAGGAACTAGCTGATGCTGGTTTTTCACCTAGCGAGATTTCTGCAGTAACTGGTAGTTCAACTAAGTGTAGTTTGGATGACGTTAAAAAGAAAAAGTCACAGGGTATGTCTGCTGCTGAGTTGAAAGAACAAGGTTGTGGTTTAGCGGCGTTAAAAGCGGCTGGATTTACTGCTAAAGAATTGAAAGATGCTGGTTTTTCTGCAAAAGCTCTTAAAGCGGCTGGGTTTTCAGCAAAAGCTCTTAAAGCTGCTGGATTTTCAGCTAAAGATTTGAAAGACGCAGGTTATAGTCCATCTGATTTAGTGGACGCTGGGTTCAGTGATCAGGATTTGCAGGCTGCCGGTTTTACACCGAGTGAAATTGCTGCTGCAAAAGCTACATCAAAAAAATGTAGCGTAGAAGAACTCAAAAAACAAAGAGATAAAGGCGTTTCTGCTGTGGCGTTGAAAGAACAAGGTTGCGGTTTAGCAGCTCTTAAAGCGGCAGGTTTCACTGCGCGTGAATTAAAAGATGCTGGTTTTTCTGCTAAAGACCTTAAAGATGCTGGTTTTTCAGCGAAGGATCTGAAAAATGCAGGATTTTCTGCCTCAGATCTTAAGGGTGCAGGTTTTTCTGCCAGTGACCTTAAAGATGCGGGATATTCTGCAGCTGATTTAAAAGGAGCTGGTTTTAGTGCTGCTGACTTGAAGAAAGCCGGATTTACAGCAGCTCAATTAAAAGACGTAGGTTTCTCTGCAAAAGCATTAAAAGACGCAGGTTATAGTGCAAAAGCATTAAAATCAGCGGGATTTACTGCTGCGGATCTTAAAAAAGCAGGTTTTTCTGCAGGCGCACTTAAGGATGCTGGTTATGATGCGGGTGAGCTTGCAGCAGCAGGGTTTTCTGCTGAGGAATTGCATAATGCTGGTTTTACAGCAGCCGATTTAAAAGATGCAGGCTTTACACCGGAGGAGTTAAAAGCAGCTGGATTTACGAAAGGTGACTTATTGCGTGCAGGCTTTACCCCTGAAGAGTCAGGTTATGCTCAATCAAAACCAAGCACTACAAATTCAGTAAATAGCAAACCATCAACTGTTAATTCTCAGCCAGTAAATTCAGTAAAAACAGATAGTGGTTATAAAATTCCATCTGTGAATGACAAAGGTGATGAAACTTCACAGCGGTTGCATGAACTTGCGGAGCGTCAACAAAGACAGATGGACGCGCAACAGCGTGCACAAGCATTGGCGCAAGCGCAGGCTAATATGACAGTTCAAGCTCAGGCATTACTATCAACTTGGGGTCAGCACTCATCTCAAACCTTTGCTGCTGCACCTGAAGATAAAGGTTCAGCGCAATCAGGTTTTGTCGATCAGTCATCTTCTTCAGCAGTGGATGGTAAAATTTATAAAGCAGGTACAGTGATGTTTGCTGTTCTAGATACCTCCATTAATAGTGATGAATCTACGCCGATCATGGCAACTATCGTTAGTGGTCCTCTTAAAGGCTCGAAATTGTTGGGAAGTTTTAAACAATATAATAAGAAATTATTACTATCATTTAATGTGTTAAATAATCCTAATCTGAGTAAAACAATTTCATTAAATTCTGTTGCTATCGATCCTGATACAGCAAGAACAGCAGTGGCTGGTGAGGTTAATGATCATTATTTGCTTCGCTATGGTAGTTTATTTGCCGCATCTTTCTTGCAAGGTATGGGGCAATCCTATCAGAGTTTTCAGAGTAATTCTGGTACGGTCTACATTGGTGATTCTTATAACGATTCTCCGCCAAACGCGACACAAGTCACTTTGCAAGGCTTAGGTCAGATGGGTGAAAGTATGGGTAAGGAACTTAAGCCTGTCTTCAACAAGGCTGCAACAGTTAAGGTGTCTTCTGGAACAGGGTTGGGTATTTTAATTATGAAAGATTTAACTATTCCATATGGGGATAATTTAGATCAACCGACTCTAGTTAGTAGTGATGATAAAGCTTCATCATCGGATAAGAAGTCCAAAGAATCATAATGTATTAATTTTTTAGATAAAGGTATTGGAGAGTAAAAATGAGTAACGATAAGTCGATAAAAGATGATCAAGAGTATCAACTTCCTGATAATGATGAGTTTTTAGTAGATTCAGTGTCTGATAATTCAGATGAGATTTTTGAAGAGTCAGATAGTGATGATATTGACCGTGAGTCAGAATCAGGTTCTAAGCTCGAAGATGTCTTGTTGAAAATTAAGTCACATTGCATTGAGTTAGCTGATCGATTTCCACTGTTGAAAAGTAAAAAGGTTATTATAACAGTAGGATTTATTGCTAGCTTAATGATTGTGGTGCACTTTGTAACACCATCACCTAAGCCTGTGAATACTGCATCTATGCAGAAAAGCAACGTTTCTCAGCAGGTTCAAGTGCAATCTCCAGCGCCGATGTCAACGGTTACTCAAAGTCGTCTTAATGATTTATCGGCTAAGCAAGATTCATCACAACGATCAGTTTCACAATTAACATCTAAAGTGGATCAATTGAGTTCATCGTTGAGTTCTGTCGAGCAAAGTCAACGAATGACTAATCAGTCTATTCGTGAATTGACTCAGCAAATGAAACAGTTATCAGTACAAATGAATAAACTGGAAAAAGAGCAGGCTGCTTTAGCAAAGCCTAAGGGAGAGTCTGCAGTACCATCTGCAAAACCAGTGACTTATCATATCAAAGCTGTTGAGTCTGGTCGTGCATGGATTTTAGGATCTAATGGTGTATCAAAGTCAGTGATTGTTGGTGACACAATCAATAAACGTTATGGGACGGTGTTAGCAATTGATGCGGATCAAGGCTTGGTGTATACCAGCTCTAAAATGACCATATCATTTGGATCTAATGATCGCTAAGGTATTTT
>MDSV01022102.1_pt1 | contig 10818 bp, 10 predicted proteins | sample 810851 | NCBI WGS metagenome assembly MDSV01 (sample SAMN05326640, study PRJNA326480) | marine metagenome | isolation source: seawater | place: Atlantic Ocean: North East | collected 2012 | reverse complement strand
GAGTACCAGTTTTAATATATGACAAAAGCTGTCCTGGAAGTAAATCATATTATAGTTTTACAGACGAATTTATGAGTCAAGAAAATAAAATAGGTAGTGCAGCTTAATGAATTCAAAAATAAAAAAAGGATTAGGAAGAGGGTTATCATCCTTAATTGGCGAAACTAAAACCAATTCAAAAATTGATAAATTAGCATTAAGCGACATCATCCCAAACAAGTATCAACCAAGAAAAGACTTTGATGAGGACAATTTGAATGATTTAACTAACTCCATTAAGGAAAGAGGAGTAATCCAACCAATCATTGTAAGAGCGTCAAATTCAACAGAATCCAAATTTGAAATTATAGCAGGTGAAAGAAGATGGCTTGCAGCAAGGAAAGCTGGTCTTCATGATATTCCTGTTGTGGTTACAGTCGCTGATGACTTGAAATCATTAGAATTCGCAATCGTAGAAAATGTCCAGAGACATGACCTGAATCCTCTCGAAGAAGCACAAGGTTATAAAAGATTAATTAATGAATTTTCTTATGACCAAGAAAAAGTTTCAAAATTTATAGGTAAAAGCAGAAGTTATATCACTAATTCTTTGAGATTATTAAATTTACCAAGCGATGTCCTTAAAAATTTAGAGGATAAAAAAATAACAGCAGGCCATGCAAAAATTCTTGTTGGATTAGACAATGCTAGTTTTATTGCTTCTAAAATAATTGAAAAGAAATTATCAGTAAGACAATCAGAGAATTTTGTTAAGATTTTTAAAAGCAAAAAACAAAAGGCAAATAATTTAAAAGATACAAATATTCAAGATTTAGAAAATTCAATTTCTGAGAAGATTGGATTAAATGTAATTATTAAAAATAATAAAAAAAATAAGGGAACCATTACCTTTTCTTATAAAGAAATAGATCAGTTAAACAAAATAATTGAAATAATTAAGGCTAATTATTAGTTTGATTTAAATTTTCCAATATAAAATCACTCAAAATTAAATTTGATATGTGAGAGTTTTTTTTAACTAGATTTTCTAAGTTATTTATTTTTTTAATTGAATTTTTTAATGTTTTTAGTGATTGAAATTTTAATTGTTGCTTAATTATATCTTTATCTTTCCAAAATATGGGTGGTTTATAAGATGATAAAATTGCTTCAACATTGTTATCAACTTCTAAATTTTCTTTTAATTTCTTAAGTCGCTTAAGTTTATATAAAAAATTCCTTATAATTATAATATTTTCATCTTCTGAGAGAGTGCCATCGTTTAAAATATTTAAAGTTTTTTTTTTATTTTTAGCAAGACAATAATCTGTTAGCTCCGAAATATTAAAATTTTCTAAAGAGTTCGTAAGCTTTAAAATATCTTCAAATTCTATCGATTTATTTTTTTGTGAGTATGATGCAATTTTATCTAACTCATTTTTTAAAACGATACGATTTCCTCTCGATCTTTCAATGATAAAATTTATGCTCTGTACTGATATATTTATTTTTCTCTCTCTACAAAAAGTTTGAACTAAAGTTAGAAGAGATTGATAATTATCTTCATAAAAGGGAACAATAATTAATTGTTTGTCCTTTTCAAAAAAATTTCTTAATTTCGATTTTTTTTCTAAAAGCCCAGATTTTATAATTATCTTTATATCTTCAGTTTTTTTTTCAATAAGCTCGTGAATGATATTTAATATTTTATCTGTTCCTCTATTTATTATAATTAACTTATCGTTTTCAAAAAAGGATTTGTTGTAAATTTTTTCTTTAAAATCGTTTTCATTTATAAAAATTTCTACTTCATCATGATAATAAACATTTTTCGAAAACCTAGGTTTAAAAACATTTTTTATTGTTTCTTCTATTAAACCGGTGTTTTGGCCGTACAACAAATAAAAAGAAATATTTTTATCTAAATAAGCTTTTAAATTGAAATGTTTAATAATCATTAAATATTTAAAAATAATATTATATCTTCTATAGTTTTATTTATAAGATTATTCATTATATTTGATTGATATTGGGTTAATTCAAATTTGTTCTCTTTTTTATTATATGAAGACTCGTTAGAAAAAACTTTTCTTTTGATTATTTCATTATTTTTGCTAATTTTAATTTCTACAGAGATAATCGATCTATAGGTTTCTGTTTGACCTTTTGAATTTTTTGAGGTCTCTAAGATGTTAAAATTACTTGATATTAATATTTCATTCAATTTTTCATCAGATGAATTTTCCTCAAGTGAAATCGAATTAACAATCTTTCTATTAATACTAATATCACCTTCTAAATTAATTTTTTGAAAAACAAAATTTTTTAAATTTTTATTCACATATATCGGTTGATAATCACATGATGCAATCAGAAATATAAATAATATTAAAATTTTTTTCATCATTTTATTATCAAGTTAATAATTTTATCTTTAATGTAAATTGTTTTAAATAATTCTTTTTTTGAGAAATATTTATCAAGAGATTTATCATTTTTGATTTTTTTTAATATTTCTTTTTCCTCTAAATTTTTTTCAACTGTTAGTATTGATCTTTTCTTTCCATTAATTTGAACTACAATATTACATTTGTCACTTTTAATAAATTCATTATCAATCTTTGGCCAAATTTTTTCTCTTTTATCAGCCATATTTTCTAAACATTCATTAGTTAAATGAGGAATTACCGGCATCATAACAATTAGAATTTTTCTATAATTTTCTTTAAGATTTGCATAATTAGAATTGTTCTCAGCTATTTTATTAAAAAATGTATAAGCCTCATGAAATACCGCTATTATTACGTTGTACCTAAAATTTTCTAATGCATAATTTATTTTCTTTATTGCCTGATTAATAAAAAAATCTATTTTTTCGTTTTGTTCAATTTCTTTTTTTTTTAAAATTTCTGAAATTTTTTCATGTAAATACCAAAATTTTTGAATGTATTTAAATGAAGATGCCATGCCACTATCTGACCATTGAACATCTTTTTCAGGAGGACTATCTGATAATATAAAAAACCTAACGGCATCTGCACCATAAGAGTCAATCATTTTTCCTGGATCAATTGTATTTTTTTTTGATTTTGACATTGACTCGGAGGGACCAACTATTGCCTTTTTCTTAGGTTCTTTTTTAATTAAAAAATTTTTACCATCTTCAGAATAGACTTCATCAGGGCTGAGCCAATTATTATTTTGATCCTTGTATGTTTGATGACAAACCATTCCTTGAGTGAACAAACCTTTAAAAGGCTCTTTTAAATTAAAATTATTATTATTAAAATCAATAGCCCTCACAAAAAACCTAGAGTACAATAAATGTAAAATTGCGTGTTCAACTCCACCAATATATTGATCAACAGGCATCCAGTACTTTATTTCTTGTTCATTAAAAGGTTTGTTTTTATCTTCGGCCGAACAAAATCTCAAAAAATACCAAGACGAGTCCACAAACGTATCTAGAGTGTCCGTTTCTCTTGTGCATTTCTTTCCATTAATTATAACAGATTTCCATTTTTCGTGATTATTTAGTGGATTGCCATCTGTATCAAGTTTTTCAATACTAGGAAGGGTTACTGGAAGATCTTTTTCTGGAATTTTAACAACTTCTTTATTTTCATCATATGCAATTGGAATAGGACATCCCCAATATCTTTGTCTAGATATTCCCCAATCTTTAAGTCTGTAATTCGTCTTTTTATTTCCTAATTTATTTTCCTCTAAATATTTAATTGTTTTGTTAATAGATTCTTCAGGTGCTGATAAGCCATTTAAAAAACCTGAATTAATCATAATGCCAGAGCCGGTATAAGGTTCTGAACCAACAACATAATTATCATCTTCACTATTTGGTTTAACAACTGTCTTTATTTCCAAGTTATATTTTTTTGAAAAATCAAAATCTCTTTGATCATGAGCCGGACATCCAAAAACCGCACCAAATCCGTAATCCATCAAAACAAAATTTGCAAAATAAACAGGTACCTTATTTTGACTATCCAAAGGATTTACAGCTAGTAAATCAGTCTTAAAACCAATTTTTTCCGCTAAAGCGATTGACTCCTCAGTTGTCCCAGTTTTAGAACATTTTTCTTTAAACTTAATAAAATCAGGATTTTCTTCATAATATTTTGATAGTGGATGATCAACAGATAGGGCTAAAAATGAAAAACCGAATAATGTATCAGGTCTTGTTGTATAGCATTTGATAGAGTCTATATTATCTGATCCTTCAATTTTAAAATCAATTTCACATCCATAAGACTTGCCTATCCAATTTTTTTGCATTGTTTTAACTTTTTCAGGCCAATTATTAAGTTGGTTTAAATCATTTAATAGCTCTTCTGAAAAATGTGAAATTTTGAAAAACCATTGATTAAGTTTTTTTCTCTCAACAACTGCACCTGATCTCCAGCCTTTTCCATCTACGACTTGTTCATTAGCAAGAACAGTGTTATCTATCGGATCCCAATTAACGTAACTTTCTTTTCTATAAACCAATCCTTTATCATATAGATCTAAAAAAATTTTTTGTTGATGCTTATAATATTCTGGGGAACATGTTGAAATTTCCCTATCCCAATCAATTGAAAGACCTAATAGTTTTAATTGATTTTTCATTGTTTGTATATTTTCCTCAGTCCATTTTTTTGGACTTAAATTGTTTTGTCTTGCTGCATTTTCTGCTGGCATACCAAATGAATCCCAACCCATTGGATGAAGAACATTAAAACCTTGAAGAGATTTGTATCTCGCTAACACATCACCTATTGCATAATTTCTAACATGACCCATGTGAATTTTTCCAGACGGATATGGGAACATTTCAAGGCAATAAAATTTAGGCTTTTTATTATTTATATTTGTTGAAAAAATTTTTTCTTTCCCCCAAATATTTTGCCATTTATTTTCTATCGATTTAAAATTATATCTAGAGACTTCAGGCATTAAATCTTTTAATTCTTAATTTTTTGGAACTTTATATTTACCACTTTTATCTTTAGCTAAAGCTATATCTTTTTTTTCTATTTCAGCTGCTCTTTTTAAAATTGCGAGGCGGATTTCATTGTTTGTAGAATTTTTAACTTCTCTAGTTATACAATTATTTAAAGATTGACATTTTTTTTTATGAATAATTACATCAATACCATCGGCTCTAATTTCATTGGATAAAAATCTGATGGCAATTTTAATTTCATCCTCTGTATTTTCACTAAACCAATCAGTTATAATTATACCACCACTGTAATCAACCACACTTAAAGGTGCAAAAGATAGTTTTTCCATACTCGCTCTCCACATAGGGTTTGATGAAGCAAATAAAAAATCCCCACCTTTTTTTCCTAAATTTGAAAGTCTAAAACCTTTTCCTTCCTCAATATTTTGTTTTACTCTTTCGTTTGCATTGGGAGATACTTTTCTTGCATCTGACGGTTGGTAAATTCCACAAGAATTTAGAAAAAATACTAGAAAAAATAAGAGTGTAAAAAATTTCATTAGCACCTAAATAGAGCCTTATGAGCTTAAATTAAAGACGTATTTCAACATTTTAAATAGAATTATCATTAAAATACTGTGATAAAAATACAACAGTTACAATTTAAATGACTTAATTAGTCAATAAAAATACAAAAGTAACGATTTTATAATAGTTTACCTCCATTCATATATGAAAACAAAGGAGAATAAATGAATAACTTTAAAAAAATAGGTGTATCTGCCTTAGCAGGATCACTAGTGGCTTTTTCAGCTAATGCAGCTGAACTTGCTGTATCTGGTACAACTGCAGTAACATACACTTCTCAAGACGAGTCAGAAGTGACTGGTAACCCAATGGGTATGAAAACTAACATTGGTTTTGCTACGTCAGGTGAACTAGACAATGGTATGAGTATTTCATATTTCATAACTATGGCGGATAATTTCGCTGGTACATCATCAGCAAAATTAACTCTAGACATGGGTGATATGGGATCAATAGCATTTGACCAAGGTTCAGGTTCTGGTATTGATGCTTATGACGATGTAATGCCAACTGCAAACGAAGAAGTTTGGGATGGTTTAGACACATCTACTTCTGGTTTAACAGGATCAATGAACAGTGATGGTACTCTCAACTACAAACAAACAGTAGGTGGTGTTGGTATGAACGTTGCATTAAGAAAAGGTTCTGGTGCTGATAACGCTGATGGTGTTGCTTCAGGAAGCGATGAAGGTGGTGGATACAGTGTTGTATTAACTGCTGGTGCTGACGTTACTGGTGTTGATGGTCTAGATATGGGTATTGGTTATGGTGAACAAGAAGCTGGTCAACAAGCAGCTGCAGGTCACCAAATGAGAGACAACGAGGACTATACTATATTTGCAAAATATGCAATTGGTTCAGTAACTGTTGGTGCTCAAAGAAACTACATCTCTAAAGGATCAAAAGGTACTGCTTCTCAAGAAGCTGATCTTTACGCTATTGCATTTAACGTAAATGATAATCTTGCTATATCTTATGGTGAAAAGAAAACTGAGTTTATGAACGCAAGTTCTGCTCACACTGACGAAAAAGTTAGCGGTGTAGCTGTTTCTTACACTATGGGATCTATGAAGATCGCTGGTAACAGAAACGAAGGTAAAGACATGGGCGGTACTGCTGGATCTGATGACTCAGATACAGAGATCATGTTATCGTTCGCGTTTTAATTATCTATAAAGATATTATTATTAAAAAGCCCCAACTTAATGTTGGGGCTTTTTTTTTAGAAACTCTTATCAATATTTTTTAAAAAAAGCTTAAATTTTTCAAAAGTTTTTAGAGAGGACTTGTATATGGGCCTCCTCGCTTGAGCTGTACTCATTGTTTTAATTGGATTCTTATTTTTATAATAAAGTAGACAATTTTCCTCCCAGCTTAACTCACAATTCTTTATAATTCTTCTAATTTCAATCTCATTATTTGCAATTAGTTCTTCATAACTAACATTAATCAAATTAACACCATCTTTAGATTGCCAAAAGTTTAATAAATCTTGATAAGCTTTATAAAATTTAATTAAATCTTCTTCGTTATACGTAAACTCCAAGCTAGCTTCAAAAAGATTTTTATACATTGATAGGCAATTATTTTTTGGGTCTCTATGACAATGAATGATTTTAGCATTTGGAAATAACATTTTAATAAATCCAATCCACCTAAAATTTAATGGAGCTTTGTCAATAATATACCTATCTCCAACATTAAAATAATTAATGAAGTTGAAATAATTATTAGTAATTGATTTTATCTTTAATGGGGTTTGGATAATGTTCGTTAATTTATTAAGCGAAATCGTTTCATTATCCATAAAGTTTTTTTTTACTAAATCAGACATAATAGGCATCTCCCCTCCACCAACAACCTCACTATGAGAACTAATGATTTGCTCTACAAGTGAAGTCCCAGATCTTGGCATACCAAGTATAAAGATAATTTTGTCAGAATTTTTATTTGAGAATTCTTTAAAATCTATTTTAGAAAATGAATCTTTAATATTTCCAATTAGTTTTAAATCATTGTTGATATCGTATCTGATTTTTTTTTTATTTAAATCATTCCCTTTTTTAAGGAATTTATATGCTTCGCTAATATTATTTTGATCTTCATTTGCTTTAGATAATGAAAAATATAGTTCTATTTTTTCTATTTCTTTTAGTTGGTCATTTTTTATCTTGTCCATTAACGAAATATAATGCCAATCATCTTTTTTATATGTTTTAGAAAGACTGATTAAATGATCTGCTTTAACAAATGTTGGACAGATTAATAAAACTTTTTTTGCATATTCTATAGATTCTTTAAAATTACCCAAACCTTGATGAGCAAGTGCTAGTAAATACAAAATTATATAGTTATTTGGATCAATCTTATTTGCTGTTTCATATAACTCAATTGCATCATTTAATTTATTAATATCTCGTTTTAAATTTCCTAAATTTACGTATGCATTCACATACTTTGGATTTATTTCAATTATTTTTTTATATAGATTTTCTGAATTTTCATATTGTAGTAAATATTTATAACTTGTCGCAAGGTTATTTTTTATAGCAATGTTTTCCGAGTCTAATTTTAAACCATTAATAAATACATCTCTTGCTTTAAGGTGTTCACCGACGTTTTGGTAAGACGAACCTAATAGATTATATAAAATAACAGTTTTTGGAAACTTTTTTAAACAATCTATTGATTTAGAAATTACAAAATCAAATTTTTGTGCTTTAAAGTTATTAACTATAATTTGAATTTTTTTTTTTAGATAATCTTTTTCCATTACTAATTAAATATTGTTATACCAGAAAAACCAACTACGTTTAGTATTTTAAGTTTATTTAAATTTTTCTCTCTAATACCTCCTAATGCGATAACTTTTTTATCAGTTAATCTTGATATTAAATTAAATTTAATAATACCTAGGCAATTATTATAATTTTTAGTTAAAAATAAAGGAGATAAAAAAATCAAATTTATTCCTTGTTTTTCTTTAAATTTCATCTCAGAAATACTGTGAGCAGAACCCATAATAGTAAAATTTTTTTTTTTATTTTTAAAATTATTTAAATTTAAGCTTTTATTAAAGGATGGTATATAAACACCATCTAAATTTGCTTGTAATGCTAGTTTTATATCATTAGCTAGATAAAATTTAATTTTATTTTTTTTACAAACCTTTTTTATTTGAAGTATTGTTTTAAGATCTATTTTATGTTCATAATTTCTATAAATGATACTATGATTACTAGAAAAATTCGAAATTTTATTTTCATCAAAAGAGTCTATAAAAGTATAAATATTAAATTGTGAAATATGCATAAAAATTTACTCAACTTACAAGAAATTAAAAAAGAAATATATTTAAAAAAAAAAAGCGAAACCCAAAAAGTAAATATAATTGCTGTGAGTAAAACTTTTAGTATGGATCATATAATACCTTTAATTGAAAGTGGACACTGTCATTTTGGAGAAAATAAAGTTCAAGAGGCAGATCTTAAATGGACTGAAGTATTGGCAAATAATAAAGATATTAACTTACATATGTTAGGAAAATTACAAAGTAATAAAGTAAAACAGGCTGTAAAATTATTTGATTATATTCATTCTTTAGACTCATTAAAACTTGCAAAAAAAATTTCATTAGAACAAGAAAAAATCAACAAAAAATTAAAACTATTTATACAATTAAATATAGATGGTGAAGATCAAAAAAGTGGAATATCAGTAAATGAATTAAAAGACTTTCATGAATGTTTGGTTTATGAAATGAAAATGAACATAATTGGTTTAATGTGCATTCCATCAATACATTCTAATAAAAAAATTGTTTATGATAAAATGAGTTCATTGAGAAAAAAATTTGGTTTACAAGAATTAAGTATGGGAATGTCATCAGATTATATTGAGGCAGTAGAATTCGGTTCAACATTTGTTAGAATTGGATCAAAAATTTTTGGAAAAAGAATCTAAAAAATTTTAATTTTAGTTTTTTTATTTATTAGTTTTAATAAAATTCTTAAATCTTTTTCATTTAAAGCGATACATCCGGCAGTGGGCTTATAATCTTTTGTTAAGTGAATAAAAATTGCACTTCCTTTTCCAGGTATTCTTTCTAGATAATTGTAATTAATGGGTATTATATAGTTATATTTATAATCTTTTCTAAAAAGTTTTTCAGATTTTATAATTTTTTTTTTGTTAACTAGCTTGTTATAATTTTTATGATCATCTTTATCGTTACACCAACCCATTTTAGGTTTTATAATTTTACATGTAAGTTCTGTTTGAGGCTTTGTTACTCTATCCTTTCGATAAAATAAACTTTTTAGATCAAAAGTACCTTTTGGAGTTTTATTGTCTCCCTCAACTTTATTAATAGTTAATCCATTTTTACCAATACAACATTTAAAATTAAAATCTTGGTATATTAAAGTATACTTATTTTTTAAAAGAATTAAATTGTCTGTTGCAGCCATGATTAATACTAAATTAATAATATATGATTGTAAGGATATTTACAAAATTTTATATGAATTAAATGATTTTTTAAAATTTGATTTAGTTAAAATTGATAATGAAGCTGATTTAAAATCATATATTAAAAGCTCAAATACTTTTTTAATTATTAGTAAAAAGAAAATCTTTAATGAGAAAAATGAATTAATTTTAGACAAATTACCAATCAAAATAAATAATTTAATTAGCAAAATAAATGTATATTTTTTAAAAAATAATTTTAATTCAAAATCAAATATTTCTATTGGAAAATATTTATTAAACGATAATTCAAGGAAAATTTATTTTGATAAAAAAGAAGCAAGTCTAACTGAACAAGAAGTTAAATTATTACTTTATCTTAAAGAATGTAAAATCCCTACTAAAGTTGAAAAACTTCAAAAAGTTATTTGGGGTTATAACATAGACTTAGAGACTCATACTGTCGAAACACATATTTATCGTTTAAGAAAAAAGTTTATTAAAATTTTTAATGATAATGATTTTATTTTGACTTCCAAAAATGGCTATATATTGAGTAAAGATTAAATTCTGGCTCCAATTTTCTGAATAATTTTTGATGATAATTCTGTACCTTTTATCAAACATTCTTTAATGTTTAGATTATTAATTATTCCATGCAAGTACCCTGCTGCAAACAAGTCCCCAGCACCTGTTAAATCTTTAATATCTAAATTTTTTTGTGCATTACATTCAGCTAATTCGCCATTTGTTATAGATATTGCACCTTTTTCACCTCTTGTAATGATTATATTTTTTTTAATTTGTTTTGAAAATGAAATTACTTCTTCAAAAGATTT
>MDSV01019797.1_pt1 | contig 10818 bp, 14 predicted proteins | sample 810851 | NCBI WGS metagenome assembly MDSV01 (sample SAMN05326640, study PRJNA326480) | marine metagenome | isolation source: seawater | place: Atlantic Ocean: North East | collected 2012 | reverse complement strand
TGAATACGATTATATGAATACATTATTTCCAGCTATTTCTCAGGCACTACTAGCTCGTGGTATTGTATCAGATCAGGATTTAATCGATCGCGCATTAAAAGCAACCGACGAGCGATTCTATGCGAGTCAGTCGATCAATCCAGGGTTCTTAATGGCTGTTTTCTTTTGGCCGGTTGTGCTTTGGCATGAGTCACAGTTAAGTGGTGAGCGATTAAAGCCAGCAGCGCGTTTTATGAAGGCAATCGATAAAGCGCTGGATGAAACAATGCATTTGATTCGTTTGCCAGCTCGAATGATTCACATGATGAGAACGATGTGGCGGATGCAGAAGCATTTAGAGCTTCCTAAAGTGCGTCGAGTAGATAACTTATACGAGCAGCGTTATTTTAGGGCTGCATATGATTTACTTGAATTACGTGCTCAATCTGGTGAGATTCGTTTTAAGTGGCCACAATGGTGGAAGGCTTATCAGGCGGGTTCAACTAAAGTGCGAATGAAAATGCTGCGAAAACTGCAGGAGCAGCAACGCACGAGACGTGCGACATGATGGTTTCAGTGTATCTGGGGTTGGGGAGTAACTTAGATAATCCTCAGCAGCAAGTGATGCGTGCTATCGGTTACTTGGCCGACTATCCAGGGTTAACGCTTATTACACAGTCAAGTTTGTATCGTAGTCAGCCGCTGGGCGGGTTGGATCAACCTCAGTATGTGAATGCTATTATCGAAATTCAAACTATGTTATCACCTGAATCATTGTTGACTATTATACAACAGATTGAATCTCAGATGGGCCGTGTTAGGGTTGATGGCCAGCGATGGCAAGCTCGCGTGATAGATATTGATATTATTATGTATGGGAAACAATCAATACAGTCGCCTACCTTGCAAATACCGCATTATGCCATGAAAGAACGAGCCTTTGTTTTATACCCATTGCTTGAAATCGCTCCTGATTTAGTATTTCCATGTGGTAATACATTGAGGTCATGTTGCGATACACTTAATGACAATGAGCTAGAACAAATGTCGAATAAGATGGAGGCGGTCATATGAAAACAGCAATTTTCCCAGGTACTTTTGACCCTGTCACTAAAGGCCATGAGGACTTAATTGCTCGTGCTGTCAAATTATGTGATCGTTTGATTGTTGGTGTGGCTACAAGTGCTAGAAAAGCCCCTCATTTTGTATTGGATGATCGTTTGGCAATGTGTCAATTAGCTTTCAGTCAGTTTGATTCAGTTGATATTGTCCCGGTATCAGGGTTGCTTGTGGATTGTGCGCGTGAACATGGTGCTGAGGTTATTGTTAGAGGCTTGCGTGCTGTCTCTGATTTTGATTATGAGTTTCAATTGGCTGGCATGAATGATATGTTGGCCCCGGATATAGAAACGGTATTTCTTCCTTCAACACAAGAATATGCATATTTGTCTGCAACCATGGTGAGGGAGATTTTAATGTTAGAACGTGATCCATCACTTTTTTTAAGTCCGGTTGTGTTTGATTATATACAGGCGTTAAGCTAGGTATTTCAATTATGTCTTTATTAATTACTGATGAATGTATCAATTGTGATGTCTGTGAGCCAGAGTGTCCTAACGATGCTATTTATATGGGTGAGCTTATCTATGAGATTCATCCTGATCGTTGTACAGAGTGTCAAGGGCATTTCGATACACCTCAATGCCAGGAAGTCTGCCCTGTGGAGTGTATCCTAGTTGGTGTTGATGAGAAAAAGGAGACATTGATGCAGCGGTATGATCGATTAACTTCAGTGTCAGGTAATAACAGTTAAGCTATTAATGCTAATTGATCGATATGGTAGTGATCATTCTCTGATGATTGTTATTTGTAGTCTCACGATTCTATATTCTTCATTTGTGTTGATTTAAAGAGTAGGTGTGATTATCGACGAAAGCTTTTTTTATTCCTGTTGAGTGTATTTTCTTAATAAGTCGTTCATTTTTTCTTGTTGCTGTTGCATCTTATCCAATTGCTCCTTGATATCGTTGATGTCATGTTCTTCTTGTTCAATCAGTTCTGACTCTTTGTGTAAGAGTATTTTCAAAAAATTTGCAGTGAGGACAACAAAGACACCAATTCCAACAATAACCAGTAGGCAGCCAATGATTCGGCCAAATAAACTTTGAGGAACAATGTCGCCGTATCCTACAGTAGAAACAGTAGCAATCGCCCACCAAATGCCATCCCAGGCATTATCAATATTGGAGTCTATTCCTGCAACGCTAATCCCAAAGATAACGACAATGAGAGCAGCAGCAAAGATGGTGGTATGCAGCTGTCCATCAATGAAGAAAACAATAATGATGCGAGCAGTTCTTATTAATATAAACAGAGATAAGAGGGGGCGTAGGTTGAGTAGTAGTTCAGAATTCATTGTATTACGAAATAGTATTGGGATGCCGAGGATAACAATCAGTAAAATAATCCATTGTTGTTTTAAAAAGAGTGATTTATTTGTGGTAGTTTTTAGCAGGATAAGAAATTGAGATAGAAAGAAAATCCAAATAGCCCAATCTAGTAAATAAAAAAACGTTAGATTATGATAGTGGCTCGTGCGAGCGTGTTGCCATTCGTAGAGTAAACCGATGGCAGTAAGAATCATGATGTAGCTGAAATATTTATCGAGGCGAAGTGCAAGTTTATTTTCAGAGGGTGAGAGGCCATAAATACCTAAGTATTGCAGCCAGGTGTTTTGGAATCGTAAGGTGAGTGACATAATTTGCTTCCTTGCCAGTGATCTGTAGATTATCCGCGAGTATTTTTTGATGGTATCGAATTTATCTTGTGAGTACAAACAATGGGTTAGTTTAGCGCTGGCACTGTGTACAGTAGGTGGTTGATCGCTGTTGCTGAGTAATCAGTTTGAGTGTGCGTTGGCATGCTGGGCAAGGTTGACCTGCTTTACCATACACTTGAAGTTGTTGGGAAAAATAACCGGGTTTGCCATCACTATGGCGAAAATCTTTTAGCGTAGTCCCCCCTTGATCAATAGCGTGGTTGAGTACTATTTTGATGGCTGATGCTAGTTTTTCGCAACGTTTCTTAGAGAGACGGTTTGCTAATGTTGTAGGCGATATTTTTGAGATAAACAGTGCCTCGGTGGCATAAATATTGCCAACACCAACAATAAGGTGGCTATTCATGATAAGTGCTTTGATGGAGCAGCGACGTTGTTGTGTGATTTGATAGAGTGTTTCCCCAGTAAAGGCCTTTTCTAGTGGCTCAATACCAAGATCAATTAATCGTATGTGATTTTCAGCAGGTTCGTTTGTCCAAAGCATGGCGCCAAAACGTCTCGGGTCGTTGTATCGCAAGCAGACTCCTGATTTAAAGAAGATTTCAACATGATCATGCTTAATGCGTGGGGTGTCTTGTGTAAGAATTTTTAAACAGCCAGACATACCAAGGTGTATGATCAGTGTGCCTTTCTGTACATGTATTAGGATATATTTACCACGACGTGTGATGGAGGAGATAGTTTGGTTTTTAAGGTGGAGATTGAGTCGTGGAATAGGCCAGCGTAGTCGAGGCGTATGCGTTCTAACTCGCTCAATGGTTTGTTGAGTGATATGTGCTTCTATCCCGCGACGGGTAATTTCTACTTCAGGTAATTCAGGCATGTGTATAAAAAAACGCTAAGCATAGCTTAGCGTTATGTTCTTGTAGTGGGTTTTAATGATGATCTTCAGGCGAGGTCAGATTGGTGTTGTCAAAGATGTGTGATGATGGTTCATCATTGTCTGTGTCATCATCATCATGATCTTTAATTGCTGTCGTTGCGCGGCTCTCATTAACTCGGTCACGCAATTCTTTACCTGGCTTAAAGTGAGGTGTGTGCTTTGCTTCTGTAAATACACGTTCACCAGTTTTTGGGTTATGGGCACGACGTGGTGGACGGTAGTGTAAGTTGAAACTACCAAAGCCTCTGATCTCAATGCGGTCACCATTACTGAGTGTCTCACTCATGACTTCTAGTAAATGATTAACGCTAAGTTCAACATCTTTAAGGGGTAGGTTGTCTTGCCTTTCTGTCATACGTTGAATTAATTCTGACTTGACCATTGGGGTCTCCTCTTTTTATGCTCAGCCCTGGGGGTTGGGCTTTGAATCTTTATTGACCAATTAATTGTAGCAGACTTGATGCAGGCTGGGTAGTCTTTATGAGGAAGATTCTCTAATTATTTTAGTTAAATCAGTGCCTTCTGGCCCTGTTTGCTGGTTTTTTAGATAGACATGGCCGGCTTCCAGGCTGATTAATTCTTGCGCAAACCATTCGATCGTAAGGGGGTAGAGGCGGTGTTCTAAGTGTTGTGTTTTCCTTTGTAGGTCATCGACTGTGTCATGTTGCAAGATGGGAAAGCGTGCCTGGCTAATGATAGGGCCGGCATCTAGCTCTGGTGAGACAAAATGTACCGTGCAGCCATGCTCTGTTTCTGCAGTATCTAGGGCACGATGATAAGTATTTAAACCTTTGAACTTAGGGAGTAAGGCTGGGTGTATATTGATTAGTTTCCCGTAATAGTGGTGAACAAATGTGGGGGTTAGTCGGCGCATAAAGCCTGCAAGTACGATGAGCTTCAGGGAATAACGCTCTAATGTGGACTGTAGTTTTTGGTCAAAGTCGGCGCGATCAGTGTAGTCCCGATGGTTAATGATATGTGTGGGGATATTGGCTGCCTGAGCGTGTATTAAGCCTTTTGCCTGAGGTTCATTGCTAATCACGGTAACAATATTGATGTTTAATGTCTTTTGTTGTTGCGCCTGTATCAAAGTCTGTAAATTACTGCCTGTGCCTGAAATTAATACAGCAATGGGGTAGGGTTGGTTTAGCGTATCCATGAAATTGCAGGTTCCTCTGTTGAGCGAGGCACGACTTGGCCTAGATGGTAGGCGGTTTCGCCTTTGGACTCGAGTATGTTTAGGGTTTTAGTGATGTCCTTGTGGTCTACGGTTAATACCATACCAAGACCACAGTTGAAGGTGTTGATCATCTCATTAACCGTCAGTTGGCCGGCATCTTGAAGCCACTGAAAGATGGGAGGCCATTGCCAGGCAGATTGTTGAAGCTCAGCTTTTAAGTGAGAAGGCAGTGTGCGTGGGATGTTTTCAGTTAAACCTCCCCCTGTGATATGTGCTAATGCGTGCAGTTGGATGTTTTGTCGTAATGCTTCAATAGCTTGTGTGTAGATCTTTGTGGGTGTTAGTAAAGCATCAGCAAGAGTTATGTTATCAAGCCATGGGGTATCAAGAGAGGGCTGTTCACGTTCAAGGATTTTTCGTATCAGAGAATAGCCATTCGCATGTGGGCCACTGGAGGCTATACCTATAAGGGCATCTCCCGGTTGAACACGATCTGTGGTGATGATATCAGGTTTATTAACGATGCCAACGCAGAATCCCGCTAAGTCATAGTGATCATGGTCATACATGCCTGGCATTTCAGCTGTTTCTCCGCCAATCAGTGCCATGTTAGAGATTTGACAGCCTGCTGTAATGCCTTCAAGTACAGAGGCGGCTTGGCTGACATTCAGAGAGCCTGTGGCGTAGTAATCGAGAAAATAGAGTGGTTTAGCGCCTTGGCATAAGATGTCATTCACGCACATTGCCACAAGATCAATGCCTATCGTGTCATGCTTGCCGATTTTTTGTGCTAAGAGGAGTTTAGTCCCTACACCGTCAGTTCCAGAGACCAGTACAGGTTGTGGGTAGTCTTCGATTGGAATTTCAAATAGGGCGCCAAACCCGCCAATACCGGCAAGTACACCCGTGCTGGGTGTGTTTTTGGCTAATGGTTTTATTTTTTCTATCAATGAGTTAGCTTTCTCGGTGTCGACGCCGGCTGCTTTGTACGATAGGGATGGTGAGGTATCAGTGGTTTGATTCATAGCGGCTCCTTGGCTGGTGGCCTAGTCTATCAGCGTGAGATGGAGTTGGCGAGATCCGATCCGTCGTTAGTGCATGAATAGGTTGGTTTTTTATATCACGATAAATAGGCTGCTTGGTGGAACGATAGTGCAGATCGGTGTATCCTCTGGGGTAATTGGTGTTTCAGGTGGTTTAGGCTATGTTTTTGAAGTCTTATCAGTATCTTCTTGTTAGGCAGAGATTAATCTTGAGTCTGCCTATCGTGTTTTTTCTGGCTGGCATTGCTCAACCGGTTATTGCTGAGTCAGACTTATCCATAAATCAAGGACAAGTGGTTGTTGCTGAGCAGTCACAGCAGGTCCTAGAGCAGGCCCTTCCCAAGGCGATGAAGTCAGTATTAGTCAAAATGAGTGGTAGTACGGATGTTCTGCAGGAACCTGAAATTGCTGAACAACTGGTTAAGGCTTCTAATTATGTTTCGAACTATCGGTATCTCACTGATAACGACCAAACTCAATTGATCGTGACATTCAATCAGGCTGCGCTGGCTCGACTATTGCAAGAGACAGGACAGACTCAATGGGTTGGTAAACGCCCTACCACTTTATTTTGGATTCAGGTTGAAGGGCCCAAGGGTGATGATGTGGTGTCTTCTACTGATACGTCGATGTTACATGAAGAGTTGGTAAAGCTTTCGGGGGCTCGGGGCTTGCCAATATTGTTGCCATTGATGGATTTACAAGATCCTGTATCAGATGACTTATCAATCTCAGAGAATAAATTGGACTTGGTCGAGCAGCTTAAGCAACGTTATGGTGTGAGTTCAGTGGTGGTTGCACGTATTCATCAACATGCTAGCAGTGATAATGATGATATATCATGGGAGAGTCAGTGGACTCTTTCTGTGAAAGGGCAAAACCTAACATGGGATGTTCAGGCACATAGTGAGCAAAACTTGATTGCATCTGCTTTGAATCGGATAACGTATGTTGCGGTGGGTGATGCTTTGTTGTCTGGTGAGCAATCACAGCAAGCATTAACGTTAGCAGTGACTCAGGTCTCTGATTTGGTGGACTATGCTCAAGTGATGGATTATTTAAAATCATTATCTATGGTGAAGGCAGTTAATGTGCAAGACATGCAAGGTTCTACGTTGTTCGTTGCATTGACAATACAAGGTGATGAACATCAACTTGAGAGTGCACTGTCGACTGATCACCGTTTAGTGCAAGATTTTTCTGCTCAGTCAATAAATCAAGGTTCCTCATCCTTGTTACATTATGTATGGGAAAATTCAGTTATAGAGCCAGTAAAGGTGGCCTCAGATAGCTCTCGATATAGTGAGTCAGTAGTTTCTTCTAATTCCTCAGATGAAGTAACACAGGGGCATGCAGTCACTCAAGGCCTTGGTCAGGGTTCATTCACCTTTTCTTCAAAGGTGATGTCTTGATGTCTGAAATATTACAACTACCGCTGAATGTTACATTAAATGACGAGAGTCGCTTCGATAATTTTTACCCACATAATAATGAACAGATTATTTTGGCATTGCAGACCTTCTTGAAAACATCAAATGAAACCGTGTTTTATTTATGGGGTGATCGTGGTGTTGGTAAGTCTCATTTGTTGCAAGCAGCGGCGGCCTTGGCTAAGGATGAGCATGTGAATGCTCTATACATTGATGGAGCATGTCACGATATTCATTCTGCGGATTTGATCGTGGCGGTGGAGTCTTGTGATTGGCTTTGTGTTGATAATATCGATGCAATGATTACAACACCAGAGTGGCAAGAGGCTGTATTTCATGTATTTAATTCACTGAAAGATCGACAGGCAAAAATTTTAGTGTCTGCAGAAGTCTCGCCTCGTCAATTGACTATTGGGCTGGAAGACTTGCGCTCTCGCTTAGCGTGGGGTGAGGTGTATCAGGTTCATTCGCTCAGTGATCACGATAAAGTGCGCGTGTTACAGTTTCGAGCTAACTTGCGAGGATTGAAGTTGAGCGATGAAGTTGCATCCTATTTGCTTAATCGCATGCCTCGAAATATGTCGGATTTATTTCAGGTGTTAGTGACGTTAGATGAAGCTTCTATGGCTGCTCAACGTGCTATTACGATACCGTTTGTAAAATCTGTATTTGAGATGGTAGCTAATTAGAGCCAGGTGATCTTCTCTGAGATAAATCTAACGCTTCTTGATATAACTGTTTCGTAGTTGAGCAAACTCCCTTGAATACATAATTTCGCTTTAACTCGCTGATATGGATCTCTCCTGGTTGCGCATAATGTGTCGTGATTTTTTTGATGGCAAATTCATTAACAAGCATTTTTAGAGAGCTTTCGTGGAGTGGTGTGTTATTTTCGATGAGAGTTTTGAGACTTAGTAAAAAAAAGTACTTTAGCTCTACAGTAGTGCAGTGTTCTTTTTAGAGGCGGTCGATCTGGTATGGTTTCTTGACGAGATAATTCTTCAAGGTGTTGATTGATCTTGTTTATAAGGATTTCTTTTTGAGGGTTGCTATTTTTATTCTCGCGAGAAAGAAGTTCAATCATTATTTTTTTTAATTTAAATCTTCAAGTTATTCTAACAGATCGTTTTTTATTCAACTATTAACAAAACATTAAATACATCAATAATCTGTCTTTTTGTTAAATAGATCGATAAGGTAGAAGGGTTTTTATGCGGTAAAATAATGAGTAGACTTTAAATTAACTCTAACAAATAATTCCGCATACCAAAAACTATTATATGCTTAAGGGAAGGTAAATAAAAAATGCGCGCTGATTCTAAAAAACAAGATATTACTGTAGATCGTGTGTCGGAGTTACGATCAAAGGTTGACTCTAAAAAAGAACAGTTCGGACGTTACTTGAAAGAAAATTATAAATTAGTCACACAAAAAGAATTTTATTCATGGCTAACACAGATTAGTGCTAGATATAATTTATACGCAAAAAAGTATGCGCTGTTGCATCCGTTATCGATAATCCTTCAGCAGGTTTCGCAAGTTGATACTCTGTCACAACCATATATAAATCAAAGAGATCTAGAAGATAAAATATCCGGATACATGCAACTTTATATACTGAGCCATTGTTTGTGGTTGATGTTGCATAGTTTTCCAAAGATCTGTCATGAGGAGGGGATGCGCATTGCCGATTTTCCAGCTACTGATAGTAGTTCTCCTTTTCGTCAAAGCAGTGAAACTGGTCAGCTCATTAGGATGTCTCGCGAAATTGTTCTTGGGAAAATGTCATTGCTAAAAATCATTATCGAAGGCAATGATGGTTTAAAAAAGGATACTATTCATGATGCTTTCAAACAAGCGGCTGTTAACTTACCTTGTGACTTGTTTAAGAGATCCGTGGATGATTGTTTGAGAGCATTGATTGTACCGATCCCAAATAAAAAAATACCGATACTTGTCTCTGCGTATCCTCTCATTGAGTTTAAAATTGATAAAGTTCAATTATCACTGACTATCTCTGGGCATTCATCAGGCTCTGCTAGCTCAAGAAATTCCTATAGTCATAAAACATTACCTTCAAAGTTTTGTATAAATTCAGCCACATTCGTGAGTTTGTTTTCTCCACAGGTGGATTGTACAGTCGGGGGGGGTGGGTTTGAAATGAAACAGCTTGGAGTGAGAAAGGCTGGCTGTTATTAATCTATACCTGATATCAGGTTGAGCACTTTAGAGTTAATATATCTTGCGCTATAGGGTGCTCATTTACTGTTATAAAAAAAACCTTGTATTTTCTGAGGTTTTTAATGGGTGGGTGTCTGTTTCTGATGGTCTCTCAGAACCTGCTAATGTTTGAAAGTTCTGGGGAATTTTATTAGTTAATTATCAACCGTTTCCAGGTGATAGTGATCCAAGATAAGTTGTTGTAGGCTTCTGCTGACTACGGAGTATATCTATTAGACCTTCTATTGAGAGTTCTGAATTGTTCTTGGATAATAGAGTATCGTATTCATTAAATAGTGTGTCTATAAGCGTACAGAGTTCCTTTATATCTAAATCTGGGTGATCTTCTTTTTTTAATTGTGTTTTTATTTCTTCTCGATTATCTTTATTTGTATTGAAGAATTTTTTAATGGCTTCTCTAATAGTTTCGGGGTCTGCGTCTTCGTTTAGGCCAAGAATAGTTCGAAGGGTTTTGTCTTCTGCGATAGCTTTAAGACTCTCCTCTTCAGCTTGTTTTTTGATCTCCTCTTGAAGTTCACGTGCTTTTTGTTGTTCCTGTTCTGCTCTTTTTTCCTCCTCTTTTTTACATTGATCTCCATTGTCAGTTCGACCTTGTAGATCCTCAATTTGTTCCTCCTTCTCCCTTTTTTCAATAACAGCTTGGTAGAGTTGCGTGAATTGTTCCTCTCTTTCTTGTTGTTTGAGTTTTTCTATACTTTCACGTCTTGGGGTATCAACATCATCAATAGTTCCGTCTTCTTTACCCTGCCTAATTTGTTTTAGCATTATTTGTTTTTTCTTTTCCTGCTCTTCAATAAGGCTGAAGTACCTTTCTCTGAATTTTTGTACGTCTTGATCTGATGGCATAATAGTTGGCGCTCAATGTAAAATAGATTGGCTAAATGATACCAGTAAATTATTAAGATTTTATTAAATTTAAGATTTTTTGTGATTTTTTAAGAGTTATTTAATAGTTTTCATCTTGGTGGGTGTGATTTTTATTTAAATGAAATCAATGAGATAGCTGTTAATTGAGCGCGTTGAATGTTATTCGTTAGTATATTCGGTGTTATTATGATTTCAATATATCCACGACAAGCGCGTTATTGTGTTATTGCCTTGATTTAGTGTATCGAGAAATGCTGCCATGCTGATCGTGAGGGTTTAACGTGCGTTAAGCTAACTGACTGATATCTATTCATTTAGTTGAATCCTAAAGGATTATTAGTCTGGCTAATCGTCAT
>MDSV01199845.1_pt1 | contig 10819 bp, 9 predicted proteins | sample 810851 | NCBI WGS metagenome assembly MDSV01 (sample SAMN05326640, study PRJNA326480) | marine metagenome | isolation source: seawater | place: Atlantic Ocean: North East | collected 2012 | reverse complement strand
GAGTTTAGGAAGAAACTTAATATCTAGCCTTTTAGACAAGGCTCTTCTAACAAGATGTGAGAACTCCGTCAAGATCCTAACTGTTTCTTTGGTATCAACGCCGCCTAGTGGAATAACATAAACTCTGGCTGTTTTTAAATCTGGCGTCATTCTGACTTCGGTAACAGTAATTAGTTTTGAGTTTATTGAGGGTATTTTAGCCTCATTTCTTATAAATAGCTCACCTAAATTTTGTTTAACTAATTCTCCAACTCTTAGTTGTCTTTGACTAAAAGGTCTTTGTGTAGATTGGCTGCTTGTCATTTAAATTGATCTTTGTATTTCCTCAGACAGATAAGATTCTATTACATCTTTTTCTTTGAAATCGATGAAATCTTTAATGCTTATACCACACTCCAAGCCTGTACCAACTTCTTTTACTTGGTTTTTTTCTCTGAATAAAGACAAGATTTCTCCATTATAAACTACTACTCCATCTCTTATTATTCTCGCTTTAGATTTACTTTTTATTTCCCCACTAACTACTTTTGAACCAGCTATTTTTCCTGCTGTAGAAACTTTGAAAATTTTTTGGATTTCTGCGCTCCCAAGAATAGTTTCTTTGATATCGGGTTCTAAAAGACCTGATAAAGATTTTTCAACATAATCTAACGCTTCATAAATAATGTTAAAATATTTTATTTCTATTTTTTGCTCCTCTGCTAATTTTTTTGCCTCCCTATTGGGTTTAACGTTAAAACCAATTAAAATAGCATTAGATGCTTTTGCCAGTGAAACGTCTGTTTCATTTATCATTCCAATATCTGATAAAATAATTTTTGCTTCTACTTCTTTATGTTCTATTTTAGTTATTGCCATTTTTAAAGCCTCGCTAGAACCTTGAACATCAGATTTTATTATAATATTTAATTCTTCTTTATCCTTTACATTTTCAAATAAAGTTGTTTTATCTTTGGCTAAAACTTTGTTATTTGCACTACTATTTTTCCTAAACTCAGTTAACTCTTTAGCTTCTTCCTCATTTTTAGTAACTAAAAATTCTGCTCCTGCATATGCAGAACTATTCATTCCTAGTATTTCCACAGGCATCGAAGGTAAAGCCTCATTCACCATTTTACCCTCATAGTTAATCATTGCTCTTATCTTCCCCCAAGTATCGCCACAAATGAAATGATCTCCTCGACTCAATTTACCATTGCTTATTAAGATAGTTGATACAGGGCCTTTTCCTTTATCAATTTTAGACTCTATTACCACGCCTCTGGCTTTATCACTAAATGAAGCTTTTAAATCTAAAATTTCCGATTGAAGCAATATACTTTCTTTAAGTTTATCTAAATTTAACTTCTTTAATGCTGAGACTTCAACAAACAGTGTGTCTCCACTTAAATCCTCTGCAATTAGTTCATATTGCATCATTTCGTTTTTAATTTTGCTTATGTTTTTATCTGGTAAATCACATTTATTTATTGCTACTATGATCGGAACTTTAGCAGCTTTAGCATGTTTAATTGCTTCAATTGTCTGAGGTTTAATTCCATCATCTGCCGCAACGACTAAAACTACTATATCGGTAATTTTTGATCCCCTTGCTCTCATTTCAGTAAAAGCGGCGTGACCGGGCGTATCGATAAATGTTATCACTTTATTATCTTCTGTTCTTACCTGATAAGCACCAATGTGTTGTGTTATACCTCCGTGCTCACCTGATACAACATTAGTATCTCTTAGAGCATCAAGTAATGACGTTTTTCCGTGGTCAACGTGCCCCATTATAGTGACTACAGGTGGTCTATTTTTAACATCACCTACAAAATTTTCATTAGATTTACTAGTTTTAATTGAGAGTTTCTCTTCTATAATAGCCTTATGCCCAAACTCTTTAACAATGTATTCGGCTGTATCTTTATCAATGTTGTGATTAATAGTAGCTACTACTTTCATATTAAATAAAAATTTAATTATATCACTAGACTTTTCTGCCATTCGATTTGATAGCTCTTGTATAGTAATTTGCTCAGGTATTTTTACCTCCTTTATTACTTTTTTAAATTCTTTTTTTTCTTCACCACCTGGCTTCTTTTTTTCTTTAAGCCGCGCACGTTTGACAGAAGCTAAACTTCTTTGTTTTATTTCAATTTCTTCAACATTTAATGCTCTAGACACTGTTAATTTAAAATCACGTTTATCTACCGGTCCTTTTAGTTTTAATTTACTTTTTCCAGCTGGTTTATTATCTTTTTTTATGAAGTCTTTGGTAGCTTGTTGTTCAATAAATTTTCTAGCAAAATTTTTTTTCTTAGTGTCTTGATTTGCATTAATATTAGGTACCGATGAAGGTTTATTATATGGTTTATTTACTCTAAATGGTTTTTTTTTATCTACTGAGAAAGATTTTTTACCGGATGTTTTAATTGAAGTAGTATCAATTTTCTTTTTTAAATCAGACGAAATTGTAAGTGTTTTTTTTTTATCTTTTTCCATAACATTACTTGTACGCAATCTCTCTAGCTGCCATTATTAAATCATCAGCTTCTTTACGTGATAACGAAAATTCTTCAAGATAACCATCAATTCTTATTTTTTTTCCTTTTATTTCATCGTAACCGCCAATTAATTCATCAGAAGAAAGATCTGCAAAGTCACTTAATTTTTTTATATTTTTTTGCCCCAATATAACAAGCATTCCTTGTGTCATGCCTTTAAGACTGATTAATTTATCCTCTACACCTAGCTCTTTAAGTTTTAATGCTACTGCCTCTTTTTCCTTAATTAAAGTTTCTTTTGATCTAGTAATTAACTCTTTTGCAGTATCCTCGTCTATAGCATCAATTTTTGAGATATCGTCAGGATTTGATTGAGCTATTTCATCAATTGATACAAATCCTTCTGAAACTAAAAGTTGACCAAGTGTTTCGTCTACCTCTAAATTTTTTATCAATGTTTCGGTTCTTTCTTTAAATTCTGCTTGCCTTCTTTCAGAGTCTTCTTTGTCAGTGAGTATGTCTATCTCATAATTTGTTAGCTTCGACGCTAGTCTAACGTTTTGTCCTCGTCTACCAATGGCTTTACTCAAATTTTCTTCTGTTAAAATAATATCTATTCTTTTATTTTCTTGATCTATCAATACTCTTTGAATTTCAGCAGGAGATAAAGATTCGGAAATCAAAGTTGGTAAATCCTCTGTCCATTTAATTATATCTATTTTCTCACCATGAAGTTCATTAACGATAGTCTGAACTCTACTTCCACGCATACCTACGCAAGCACCAACAGGATCAATTGAAGAGTCCTGAGAATGCACGCAAATTTTAGCCCTACTGCCCGGATCTCTTGCTACTGATTTAATTTCGATTGTGCCTTCATAAATTTCAGGGACCTCTTGAAAAAACAATTTTGCTAAAAATTGGGGGTGCGCTCTTGATAAAAATATTTGATGTCCTTTTAGTTCTTTTCTAACTTCATAGCAGTAAGCTTTTACTCTATCACCTGTTTTTAAAATTTCTCTTGGTATTAATTCATCTTTTTTTATTACACCTTCCGCTTTACCTAAATCAACAATTACATTTCCGTACTCAAGTCTTTTTATTATACCGCTTAATATCTGACTTTGTTTATCAATAAAATCATCGTACTGTCTATTTTTTTCAGCCTCTCTTACTCTGCTACTTATAACTTGTTTAGCACTTTGCGCTGCTATTCGCCCAAAGTCTATTTGTGGCAATTCCTCAAAAATTTTTTCGCCTACTTTTAAATTTATATTTTTTGGTTCGATTTTTTGAGCATCTTCTAGTGTAATTTCTCTTGCAGAGTCTTCCACTTTTTCTACAACATCCAAAACTTTTTGAATCTTAATATCTCCACTCTCTCTATCTATAATTACTTCAATATTGTTATCATTTCCAAATTTGGTAAGTGCAGCTTTTTGTATAGCGCTTTCCATCGAACCAATTACTAGTTCTTTATCAATAGATTTTTCGTTAGCCACTGCCTCGACTATTCTTAAAAGTTCAAGTTTATCTAGTCCTCTATTCAGCATTTTAACACTCCTAAAAAAAAATGGGCTAACGCCCATTTTGAAAGTTCAATTATTTATATGTTTTTTAAAAGAAAATTATGGTTTTTTCAAGATTACAATTTAAATAAACCTATTTTATCTGTTTTTTCCCAAGTAAATTCACCTTTATTTGTAGGCTTCCTGCCAAAATGACCATAAGCAGATGTAATTTCATATATAGGGTTATTGAGCTTAAGCATTTCTCGAATACCCCTAGGAGTTAAATTAAAATTGTCTTCAATTATTTTTTTAACCTTATCAACTTTTGCTTCATCGCCATTAGCTAATTTGATAAAAATTGACAGAGGTTTAGATACTCCGATAGCGTAAGCTAATTGAATTAAACATTTTTCAGAAATACCAGCGGCTACCACATTTTTAGCTAAATACCTTGAGGCATAAGCCGCTGATCTATCAACTTTTGTTGGATCTTTTCCTGAAAATGCACCACCACCATGTGGTGCAGCTCCCCCATAAGTGTCAACTATTATTTTTCTTCCAGTCAAACCGGTATCTCCATCTGGTCCACCAATGATAAATTGGCCGGTTGGATTAATATAAACTTCTTTTGGATCAAGATCAGTGAGAAAGTTTTTAGGAATTGATTTTTCAATATAAGGTACAATTGCTTCTCTAACTTTTTCCTGGTTAAGATCTTTAGAATGTTGAGTTGAAATTACTACAGAAGTAACTTTAACAGGTTTCTCGTTCTCATAAAGCATTGTAACTTGACTTTTAGAGTCCGGTTCAATTCCTTTTAGATTTCCATTTTTTCTGTCTTCAGCCATTAACCTCAAAATTTTGTGTGAGTAATGAATGGGTGCTGGCATTAATTCCTCGGTTTCATTACAGGCAAATCCAAACATTATTCCTTGGTCCCCAGCTCCTTCATCTTTATTATCTTTGGAGTCTACGCCCATCGCAATATCTTTAGATTGTTCATGAAGAAATGTTTCAATATTAGCTGTTTTCCAGCTAAAACCATCTTGGTCATATCCAATATCTTTAATACAATCTCTTACTTTAGAAATTATCTCTTCTTTTTCAATTTTTGGACCTCTTGTCTCTCCAGCTAAAACAACTTTATTAGTCGTTGTTAATGTTTCGCAAGCCACTCTTGATACCGGATCTTTTGAAAGATACGAGTCTACAATCATATCTGAAATTCTATCGCATACTTTATCTGGATGACCCTCTGAGACAGACTCACTAGTAAAAAGATATTTATTATTTTGCATTATTTTTTTTGTAAATTAAAAAGATTAAAAGATATGTAATTAAAAGTACAAAAAATATCAAATCATTTTTGACTTTATTTGATTTTATCAACGGAACTTCAAATTCTATATTGCCTGCTTCATTTCGATTCAATTGTTTAATTATATTGCCTTTATTATCAATAATAGCACTTACACCTTTATTCGCTGATCTTAGAAGGAAAGTATTATTTTCAATAGCTCTAAAAATTGATTTAGCAAAGTGTTGATCTGGGCCAATAGATTGACCAAACCAACCATCCTCTGAGATATTGATTACCAAATTTGAATTTGGGTCGGCCTTTTGTATAAATTCGGTAAAAATAACCTCATAACAAATTAAAGGTAGAATATTTAATTTATCTTCTAAAAGATTATTGTTGCTTACACCTCTTAAAAAAGATCCATGTCCTTCGGTGATCTTTTTTAGACCGAAATTATTGAGAAAATTCTCAAATGGTAAAAATTCTCCAAATGGAACTAATTTTCGTTTATTGTAACTTTGTATTATTTCAAAATTATTATTTATAATAACCATACTGTTATAAAATTTTTCTTCAGATTTATTTAATTTATTTACACCGAATAATATTAAATGATTTTTTGAAAAATTATTTAATATCATGTCTCTAAAAACCAAAATGTCCTCAAAGCTATAACCACTAAAAACTCCTTCAGGCCATATAAATAATGTTTTATTTTTTTTATTTGGATCACTATATTTAATTAATTTTTTAAATCTTTTTTCAATTTCGACTTTTTCAAGGCCATATTCTAAATCAAAATTGGGTGAAATGATTTTTACGTATACCTTATCTTCAACTTCATTTAATAATTTATTATTTTTATTAATTTCATAGTTTCCGTGAATATATAAAATTAAGAATACTAAAATAAAAAAAAATCCACTTAATAATTTTTTTATAGCTTCGTATTTAAAAAAAAAAATTATAGGAAAAGAAAAAAATGTTATTAAAAGAAGATTGTAAGAATATAAACCTATAGCATTTATTATTTGTAACATCTCATTGATCCAGCTCATGCTATAAGCCCATAAATTCCAAGGAAAACCAGTTAATAATTTTGCCCTTAAATAATCTGAAAGAGCTAAACTGGCTGAAAAAATAATTAATGAAGAAAAATTAAATTTCAAATATGGACCTATAAATAAAATTGTTAACGCCATAAATAAGCTTAAAAATAAAGGTATTAATATTAACGAAAAAGGTATTAAAATTTTAAAACTTTCATCAAAAGTTAACGAATTTGTGATCCAGGAATTTCCACAAAGATAAAAACCAAAACCAAATAATAATCCAAATAAAAATAAATTTTTTTTATACGGTTTCTTTCTATAAGTAGCTTTAGACTTTTTGTTTATATAAGTAACTAAATAAAAAAAAAATGGAAAAATAAAAAAATTTATTATTGTGAGGTTAAATGGCTGAAAGGATAGTGTAGTTAATGAACCTAAAATAAATGGTGTTAAGTATAATATTAAAAATCGATTATTTAGAAATCTTTTAAACATTGATTAAATCAAAATATTTTTTTTCAATTTCATTCATTTTTAAAAAATCTTTGTCTTTCTTATGATCATATCCAAATAGATGAACTAAACCATGAATCCATAATTTATCAAATTCAATTTTAAAATTTCTAATTTTCTTTTTTTCTCTAATCATTTCTAGATTAACTATAATATCTCCAAGGTAAATTTCTTTTTCCTCTTTTAATTTTTTTTGTAGTTCAAATTTAGTGTAAAATGGAAATGATAGTACATCAGTTGATTTATTTTTTTTTCTAAATTTTTTATTTAGCTTTTTTATTTCAAGATTGTTTGAGAGTAATATTGTACAAAAAATTTTATTTTTTGAAAATTTTTTATATTTTAAATTTAATTTTCTTATTTTTCGATCTAAGTAACTATTAGGATCTTTAATATAGTTAGACCATTTTATATTATTTGTAATTACATTAATTTTTATCATCAGTGCTTTTATTTTGATAAGCTCTAATGATTTTTGAAACAAGTGGATGTCTAACTACATCATTATGATCAAATTCAATTATTTTAATTTCCTCTAAATCTTTAAGAATATTTTTTGATTTAATTAATCCTGAATGATTTTTATTTATCAAATCTACTTGACTTGGGTCTCCATTTACAACAAGTTTAGAATTTTCACCAATTCTGGTTAAAAACATTTTAATTTGTGTTTCTGTCGCATTTTGTGCTTCATCTAAAATCGCAAAACAATTCTTTAATGTTCTTCCTCGCATAAATGCTAATGGTGCAATCTCAATTTCGCCTGTTTCAATTTTTTTATCAATCTTATCAGCACCAAAAAGTTCATATAGCGCATCATACAAAGGCCTGAGGTAAGGGTCGACTTTCTCTTTCATATCGCCAGGGAGAAATCCTAATTTTTCACCGGCCTCAACTGCTGGTCTAGATAGAATTACTCTATCAATTTTTTTTTCTATCAATAATGTTATTGCAACAGAAACAGCTAAAAAGCTTTTACCGGTTCCAGCCGGCCCAAGAGACATTACAATATCATTTTCCTTTAATGCTTTTATATATTCTGATTGTTTTTCTGATCTCGCTATAACTGATTTTTTTGGTGTCTTGATTAGTTGTTTGAAACTTTTAATGTTTGTTTCATCAGTTTTTAAATTTTTTTTCACTGAAAGAAGTATATCCTCTTTTTCAATAATATTGGTTAAAAAATACTTATCTACTAGAAATTTTATTGCTTCACAAAATATTAATAATTTATCTTGGTCTCCTTTGCAGGTAATAGAATTACCTCTAAAGTAAATATCTGTTTTAGTGAGTTTAGATAAATCTTTTAAATTTTGGTCAAATTGGCCAACAATTGCCATTAACATTTCATTATCATTAATAGAAATATTTGCAGTTTCCTGATCAATTTTTTTTATAGTAAAATTTTGCTCTAGTTTACTTATTTCTGACATTTATCTAAGCTGCATAGTTTTCTTGCCTTGAATGTAAAATCATTTTTCCAAATAAGGTATTTTGATTTCCATTTAAAATTTTTACACTTTTGATTTTACCTTGTAAATTTTCGTTACTTTCAACAATAACTGAATTAAAAAATTCGTCTCTACCAAAATATTTATTATTTGTTTTCATTTTATTTTCAAAAAGAACTTGAGAAGTTTTATTTATCAATGATTTTCTATAATCTAACTTAATTTTTTCTGCAGCTTTTTGGAAAGTAATTAATCTTTCTTTAGCTATTTCTTGATTTACTTTTTCTAAATTAAAAGCGGGTGTTCCAGGTCTAGCACTATATATAAATGAAAATGAATTTATAAATTTTACATTATTCATGATAAATAAAGTTTTTTCAAAATCGTTATCAGTTTCACCAGGATATCCAATTATAAAGTCACTTGAAAATTTTATATCAGGTCTTACCTCTTTCAATTCTCTAATAATATCCAAATATTTTTCAATTGTATGTTTTCGGTTCATTGCTTTAAGTATTTGATTTGAGCCACTTTGAACTGGTAAATGAATTAATGGCATCAATTTTTTGTTATCTTTATGTATTTTTATAAGGTCTTTTGAAAAATCTAATGGATGTGAAGTTGAGTATCGTATTCTTTGCAAATTATTAATTTTAGATATTTCGTTGATCAAAACAGAGAGTTTTTTATTTTCATAATTATATGCGTTAACATTTTGTCCTAATAATGTGATTTCTCTGGCACCATTATCAACTAGTTGTTTTGCTTCTAAAATTACCTCTTTAATGGATCTAGAATATTCTGCACCACGAGTGTAGGGTACAACACAAAACTTACAAAATTTATCACAACCCTCTTGTATTGTAAGGAAAGCTGAAATTTCATTGTCAGAGTTTTTAATATTATTCAAGCTATCAAATTTTTCTATTACATCAAAATTTGTTAAATTAAGTAATTTTTCTTTTCTTTCTAACCTTTGAATTGTTTGATTAATTTGATGATAAGATTGAGGGCCAATCACTGCATCTATATACTTTTCTTTTTTTAAGATTATTTCTCCCTCAGCCTGAGCTACGCAACCTGCAACTAAAACTATTGGTTTATTTTTGTTCCTAAATTCTTTTTTTAATCTTCCTATGTCGTGATAGACTTTATCAGTTGCTTTTTCTCTAATATGGCAAGTATTTAAAATATAGCAATTTGCTTCTTCGATTTTTTTAGTGGAAATGTAATTTATTTTTTTCGTTAAATCTAAAATACGATTACTATCGTATTCATTCATTTGACAACCAAGAGTTTTAATAAAAATTTTTTTTGGCAAATTATTTTTTTATTTTTGAACCGTAAAGTTCAAGTTTATGATCAACAAGATTATATCCTAATTTTTTTGCAATTTTTTCCTGAAGTTCTTCGATATCTTTATCAACAAACTCTATAATTTCACCACTATTTATATCTATTAAATGATTGTGATCATCATTTATTTCGTACCTGGCTTTTCCAGCTTTAAAATCGTGTTTAATTAATATCCCTGCTTCTTCAAAAAGCTTAACAGTCCTGTAAACTGTAGCTATACTTATTTTATTATCTATAGCAGTGACTCTTTTATGAAGTTCATCCACGTCTGGATGGTCTTTTGACCCATATACTGCTTTAGATTCTGATAACACTCTAGAGATGGTCTTTCTTTGGTCGGTAAGCCTGACCCCTTTTGTTTGACATTTCTCTTCTATTTCATTCATTTATATTAATTTAACTTAAATATATTGGTTTAATCAATTTATTTTGTATTAATCCTTTAGAAATTAAAAGTTCAATATTTACAAGGTCAAATTGTGCTAAATCTGAATTATTATATGAGTATAAATCGGTATTTTTGGATATTTGCATTCCTTTTGCTACTGAAAATGAGGTTCTTATTGATGAAAAGCTTCCAGGGCCTCTATTAACAATTATTGAAAATTCATTATTTAAAATTACTTTGTGTTTTTTAAAAATGTTTAATATGTTTAATACTAACTGGTCTTTTTTGTTTACGTTTTGATCGAGCTCATGAACAAAAAAATTATTTTTAATACGCAAACCGATTTTGTCTTTTTTACCTATGCAATTTAAAATTAAGAAATCTTTTATCATTTATTTTGTTATATCCATTTTATCTTTTCAAAACAATTTGTATTCAAATTCTTTAAAAGAAAAAATTGATGATTTTGGTATTATTTCTCTAATGTATCACAGATTTGAAGAGAACAAGTATCCCTCTACTAATATAAAAATTAATGATTTTAAGGAGCATATAAAGATTATTGAAGATAATAATATTAAATTTATAAATCCTAAAAATTTTGAAAATGAACTAATAAGTAATAAGTTGCAGAAAAAAATTCTTCTTACCATCGATGATGGTTTTCTCTCTTTTTATGAAAATGCTTGGCCAATTCTTAAATCTAAAAAAATTCCTTTTATTTTATTTGTTAGTACTCGTGAAGTTGGTGCTTTCAATTAT
>MDSV01070106.1_pt1 | contig 10819 bp, 10 predicted proteins | sample 810851 | NCBI WGS metagenome assembly MDSV01 (sample SAMN05326640, study PRJNA326480) | marine metagenome | isolation source: seawater | place: Atlantic Ocean: North East | collected 2012 | reverse complement strand
CACTGTCGCTGATCCTGCCATATCATAAGTCATATCTTCCATAAACTTTGCTGGTTTTAATGAGTAACCTCCTGTGTCAAAACAAACTCCTTTACCAACAAAAGCTAGAGGCTTAGAGTTATTTTTTGCTCCATTCCATTCCATAGTTACAAGGTATGATCCTCTAATACTTCCTTGGCCTACACCAAGTAAAGCATTCATTCCAAGTTTTTTTAATTTTTTTTTATCGTATATGTTAATTTTTAATCCAAATTTTTTGAGTGAATTTATTCTTTTTGCATATTCATCAGGATGCAAGATATTTCCAGGTTCCGACACAAGATCTCTTGCAAAAAAACTTCCTTCTTCTAAGGCTTTAAATCTTAAATGATCTTGAGAAGATACATTATTTTTATTTCCAATTACATTTATAGAAAAAGTTTTTTTTTCTTTTTTTGATTTATAAATATTAAATTCATAGGATTTTAATTTTAACCCATGTAAAAAATATCCCACGAAATTTTTTATTTTATTTTTAACTGTATCTGAATTTATGAAAAACTCTTTTTTCTTATTATGATTTAAATATCCGTGAAATTTAGCTCCTAAATTTTCTATGTCTGATATTTTTATATCTTTTCTAACAGACACTAAAAAAATTGTTTTTTTTGAATTAATTTTAAAGCAAAGTATATCTTTTTTTAAATCACTAGTTTTCAATAAATCGGATATGTATGAAAGTTCATCCCTGGAAATATGATTATTTAAGGTATTGATATTGAAATTTTCTCCAGTAAATAGCACCAGATTACTAATAGTTTTTTTTAAAACGCTATTTTTATAGTTAATTTGAACAGTCATAAATTTAAATACAATCTATACGAGATGAGTGGTATATAAAGTTTAATTATATTTTCAATGAAAAAATTAGTTTTTAGAAATTTTATTTTGGATGTCTTGAAATTTTTTGTCACATCAATTCTAATAATGGGCTTAATAGTTTGGATTTTACAAGCAATTAATTACTTTGATTTTGTATCTGAGGATGGTCACGGCCTTAAAATATATTTTGCATATACATTATTAAATTTTCCTAAAATAATTCATAGAATATTACCTTTTATGTTTTTCATATCCTTATTTTATACAATTATAAGATATGAAATGAATAACGAATTAAATATTTTTTGGATAAGTGGAATAAGTAAGATTAATTTTGTCAATATAGTAATTATATATTCTACTATCCTCATGTTAATTCAAATCTTACTAGGCTCGTATTTGTCACCATTATCTCAACTCAAAGCAAGAAATCTCATTAAAAACTCTGACATTGATTTTTTTACAAATTTAATAAAAGAAGGGAAATTTATCAATGCAGTTAAGGGATTGACAATATTTATTGAGAATAAAAATTCAGAAAATTTTTCTAATATTTTTATTGATGACTCAACTATGGGATATTCAAGGATGATTTATGCAAAATCAGGAAAATTAGTTTCAGATAAAAAGATAAAAAAATTTATTCTTTTAAATGGAAAGGTAATGAATATTAAAGATAACAGAATTAATACATTTGAATTTGATCAAATTGATTTTAATTTACAAAATTTTGGCTCTAATTCAATTATAACACCTAAAATACAGGAAATTAGTTCAAAAAATTTATTAAACTGTTTTTTTGATAAAGAAAATTTAATAGGAAAAAAATGTGAAAAAGGTGAACTTTTAAATGAAACAAAACAAGAATTACTTAAACGCTTTTTTAAACCAATATATATTCCATTAATAGCAATGCTATGTTGTTTTTTATTTGTATCAGGGAAAAATCAAACGAATTATAACAAAGTTAAAAGATATATATTTTTGATTGTTTTTTTGCTAATAATTATTTCTGAGACATCTTTAAGGTATTCGGCATCTTCTAACACAACGTTATTTTTATATTTTTTAACACCATTCTTTTTATTTTTAATCTTTTATATTTTTTCTTATTATAAAGTCAACAATGTTTAAAACATATCAAAAATACATTATCCAAAATTTTTTGCATAAATTTTTTGTAATAACGGCTATTTTTTTTTCTTTAACAATTATTCTTGGAAGTCTAGAAGAAATTTCTTTTTCAAAAAATTTAGATATTAATTTCTTTTATCCATATTTTTTAACCTTATTAAATGCACCAATAACTTTATTTGAAATTTTTCCATTTATTTTTTTATTAACAACTCAATTTTTATTTTATGACTTGTTTAAAAAAGATGAATTAAATCTTTTAAAAACTAATGGTCTAAACAATTTATCTATTATAAAAATATTATCTCTATTAGCGATATTTATAGGTCTTATAAATGTTTTGGTTTTCTACAATATATCTTCGAACTTAAAGTTTCATTATTCTAATATAAAAAATAAATTATCAAATGATAATAAATATTTAGCAATGGTTACAAAAAGTGGTTTATGGATTAAAGATGAAATAAATAATAATAAGATAATTATTAAATCAAATTATATAAAAGATGATTATATTTTTGAAACAATAATCAATGAATTTGATAAAAATTTTAATCTAGTTAGGGTTATTCAATCAAAAAAAATAGATATAAAAAATAATACTTGGATCATTTATGATCCAGTAATAACAGTAAATAATCTGACCAATCAAAATAACAAAAAAATAACTTTAGATACTAATTTCAATTATGAAAAAATTTCAAAACTTTTTTCTAACGTCTCTACTTTAGATATTGTCAAATTGTTTGATTTAAAAAAAGATTATGAAAAATTAGGTTATTCTTCAGATGAAATTTTAATTCAATTATTTAAACTCTCAACAATACCCTTGGTGTATGCTATTCTCACGATTTTATCGTCTATAATTATGCTAGGTATGACAAAAGGTAAATCTATTGTAGCACATATTTCAGTTGGTTTTTTAATTTCAGTTTTAATATATTATTTAATGTTTTTTTTCTCATCTTTGGGATCAAATGGTAAAATTCCTATACCTTTGTCAATTTTGTTTCCAATTTTGATTTTATCAATTATTTCAACTATTGGTTTAGTTAATATCAATGATAAATAAAACTAAATATTTAATTATAATCTTCTTTCTCAAAGTAAGTCTATCTTATGCTCAAGATACTTCTTTTAATTTTGAAACCAAAATTATCGAAATTTTAGATAATGGTAATTTAATAAATGCAAAAAACGGTAAAGCTACTTCAAAAGATAAAAATTTTGAAATTATTGCAGATAATTTTCAATATTTTAATGATACAAAAATTTTGAAAATAAGTGGCAATGCTTCTATATTTCTTAAATCAACTAATCTTAAAATTAATTTTGAAAAAGGAATAATTGATCAAAAAAAATTAATATTTGAAGCTTATGAAAAAATACAACTTCAAAACCGAGATAGAAATTTTGATATCAATTCAGAAAAAATAATTTTTAACTATGAAAATTATATTTTATTTTCACCTTTTAAGTCTATTGTAAAAGATCCTAATCAAAATAAACTAGTTGTGGATAATTTTAATTATGAAATTAAAAATGATTTATTAAAAGTAAATCAACTATATTTAACTGATGTTAACAATAATGTATTAAGTTCATCTCTAGCTTACATTGATACTAAATTAAATAATTTATTTGGAAAAGACGTGTCTATAAATCTAGATAATAAAACTTTTAACAAAAAAAGTGAACCTAGAATGAAAGGTAATGCAGTTAAGGATAATAATACCTTAACTGAAATTGAAAAAGGAATATTTACATCATGTAAAAAGAGAGATGGATGTCCCCCATGGCAATTATCAGCAGAAAAGATACGTCATGATAAAGTTAAAAAAAAAATTAGCTATGAAAATGCTTTATTAAAAATTTATGATACACCTGTAGCTTATTTTCCAAAATTTTCTCATCCAGATCCTACTGTAAAAAGAGAATCGGGATTTTTAATGCCCTCTATAAAAAATTCTAAAAATGAAAAAAATTTTTTAAATTTACCTTATTATTTAGTTATTGCAGATAATAAGGATGCAACATTTTTACCGAGATTTTATAATGATGAAGAATTTTTACTTCAAACAGAATATAGACAAGCAAACTTAAAAAGTAATCATATTTCTGACTTTAGCTTTAAAATTAATGAAAATAAAAAATTAAAAAGTCATTTATTTTATGGATATGATAAATCGTTTAATTTAGATAATTTTATTGACAGTAGTCTAAATTTTAAATTTCAAAAAACATCAAAAGACACTTATATCAAAAAGAATAAAATTAGATCAAAATTATTTGATGATATAAATATTTTAGAAAATTCTGCTAAACTGCAATTTTCAAATGATGATACTATAGCCAATTTTGAAACATATGCATATGAGGATTTAAATAAAAACGAGTCAGACCGTTTTGAATATATTTTTCCAAAAATAGAACTAATTAAAAAGATAGATAATAAAACTAACTTAGATGGAGAATTTGTTTTTAATTTTAAAACTGAATCTAAAAATTATAACACAAATGTTTTTGAAGCAAAAAATACAAATGAATTGTTATTTACATCATTTCCAAAAATTACAGATCAAGGTTTTTATAATAATTATGAATTTCTGATAAAAAATTCAAATACAGATGCTAGAAATTCTTCTTCATTAAAAAATAAAGAAAACATATATCTATCTGGAATAATACAGTTAAATTCTTCTTTGCCTCTTATTAAAGAGAATAATAATTACAAAAATATTTTTATTCCAAAATTAGCATTAAAAATGGCTCCTAATTATACAAAAGATTATAGAAATGAGAATGATAGAATAGATATTAATAACATTTACTCTCTATATAGAAATGCGAGACAAGATAGTATAGAGGGTGGTGTTTCCCTCACATATGGAAGTGATTTTTCAATATTTAATAAAGAAAACTCATTAGAAACATTTAATTTCAAAATTGCTAATAACCTCAGATTTGATGATAATGATGATTTACCAAGAGCTAGTCAAATAGATGAAAAGACATCAAGTTTTTTAAATGAAATCTCATATCAGCCACATGAAATTTTTAAAATTGAATATAGTTCATCAATAAAGAATAATCTATCTGAAGTTAATTATGAAAATTTAAAAACTGAATTTAAGATTAATAATTTAGTTACCAATTTTAATTATTTGAATCAAAATGAATTGAATGAAGCAAATTCTTATTTGACAAATAATACTACTTTAAAATTAGATGATGATAATCAGCTTTCATTCTCTACAAGAAAAAATAAAACAATTGATCTAACAGAATACTATAACTTAGCGTATCAATATCAAAACGACTGTTTGTCAGCGTCAATTGAATATAACAAAGAATATTATTCAGATAGAGACATAAAACCAAACGAGAGTATATCTTTTAAATTAACAATAGTTCCATTTTATTAAAAAATTTTTATAAAGTAATGATCAAAAAAATTCATATTTTCTGTTTAATAATTTTTTTTCTATTTTCTCTTCCAAATCTATCATTTTCTAAAATTGAAATAATAGCTTCCGTAGATGGTGAAATAATAACAAATTATGATGTTATAAAAGAAGATCAATATTTAAAAATATTAAGTCCAAAATTAAGTGATTTAAGTAAAAAACAAACATTTGAACTTGCTAAACAATCCCTAATTAGAGAGATAATAAAAAAAAAAGAAATTTCAAAATTTATAGATCTTAAAGAAGAAAATTTATTTATAGACGAATATTTAAAAAATTTGATAGCTCGGCTTGGGTATGAAGATAAAAACTCTTTTATAAGAGATCTTTCAAAATTTAAAACTTACACTATGGAAGAATTAAAATTAAAAACTAAAATTGAAATTTATTGGAATGAATTAATTTTTTCTAAATTTAATGATTCAATAACTATTAATAAAAAAAGGTTAATAAAAAAGATTGATAATTTACAAAGTGAAAAAAAAAGGGAATTACTTTTATCTGAAATAGTATTTAATAAAAAAGGTAATGAAAAATTAGAAACATTAATTCTTGAAATTCAGAAAAGTATCAATGAAATTGGATTCAATAATACAGCAAATATTTATAGTGTTTCTGAAAGTTCAAAATTTGGTGGAAAAGTAGGATGGATTAATACTGATTCATTGTCAGATAAAATTTATAAAACAATTAAAAATCTAAAAGTTAGTGATATTTCAGATGTTATTAAAGTTGAAAATAATTTTATAATTTTAAGAATTGATGACATTAAAATAGTAACAAGTAAAATTAACAAAGAAAAAGAATTAGAAAAATTGATTCAAATTGAAAGAAATAATAAATTAGAGAAATTTTCTAGAATTTATTTTAACAAAACAAAAACAAATTATATGATTAATGAAAAATAATTCCATCATAATCGTATCAGGTGAGCCAAAAAGTATATTTTTAGAAATATTTTTTAAATCAATAAAAAATAAAAAATATAAATCTCCACTAATTTTAATTTGTGACAAAAAAATCTTAATTGATCAAATGAAAAAAAATAAGTTTAAAAGAAAATTAAACATTATTAATTTCAATCAAATTGATGAATGCAAACTTCATAAAAACTTTATAAATTTAATTGATGTAAAATTTAATAGAAATAATCTAAATAAATATTTAAATGACTCATTTGATTTAGCTTTCAAACTAATAAAAAAGAAGTTTTCATACAAATTGATTAACGGACCAATTAATAAAAGTACTTTTTTGAATAAAAAATTTCTAGGTATAACAGAATTTATTTCTAAGAAATTCAAATGTCAAAATACAGGAATGTTAATTTATAATAAAAATTTATCTGTCTGTCCCTTAACAACGCATTTGCCAATTAAATTGGTTGCAAAAAATATTTCAAAAAAATTAATAGAAGATAAAATTCAACTAACAAATAAATTTTTTAAAGAAACACTTAAATACAGTCCTAAAATTGGCTTAACCAGTCTAAATCCTCATCGTGAGAGTATTTTAAGTTTCAACGAAGATAATAAAATTATTTTACCTGCGATTAATTCACAAAGAAAAAGAGGTGTTAATGTTAAGGGTCCATTTCCTGCTGATACGATTTTTTTAAAAGAAAATAGAAAAAAATTTAATGTAATTATTGGTATGTATCACGATCAAGTGTTAACACCAATCAAAACATTATTTGAATTTGATGCAATTAATATAACAATGGGTATGCCTTTTTTTAGAGTTTCACCAGATCATGGTCCAAATAAAAAAATGGTTGGAAAAGGAGTCTCAAATCCCATAAGTTTAATTAGAGCAATTGAATTTTTAGATCTAAAGTGATCAAGTTAAAAAAAAGCCTTGGTCAAAATTTTTTAATAGATGATAATATAATTAATAAGATAACTGAGATTACAGAAATTAAAGCAAAAAATATTTTAGAAGTTGGACCTGGATCTGGAAATTTAACAAATAAAATTTTAGAAAAAAACCCAAACAAATTAATTTTAGTAGAAAAGGATAGTAATTTATCAAACCAATTAAAAAATAAATATAATGAAAGAATTAGTGTTATTAATGATGATATCCTTAAAATAGATGAAACTAAATTAGACAAAAAAAAATTAATAGTTTTTGGAAATCTTCCATACAATATTTCAACAGAAATTCTATGTAAATGGATATTAAATATTCATAAAGATAATTTTTGGTTTGAATATCTAATACTTATGTTTCAGAAAGAAGTTGCTGATAGAATTGTAGCAAAATTCAACACAAAAAATTACGGAAGATTATCTATTTTAGCAAATTGGAAACTCAATGTGAGCAAAATCATGGATATTGGACCGAACTGTTTTATGCCTAAGCCTAAAATTGATAGTTCATTACTTTTTTTTAAACCTAAAAAAAACTTTTATCAATTAAAAGACCCAAAAAGTCTTGAAAAAATAACAAGGGTATTTTTTATGCATAGAAGAAAAATGATCAAAAAATCATACAATCAATTTTTTAATGGTAGAGAAGATATAGCATTAAAACTTGGAATTGATTTAAATTTAAGACCACAAAATTTAAATTTTGAAACTTTTTATAAAATTACAGAAGAATATGAAAATTTAAGAAGTTAAATATTCAACATGATTTCTAATAAATTCTTGATCATAATCTTTTGATCCATTTTCAATTTCAGCATTTATTAAATTGTAAATTTTTTTATAACAAGTATCTAAATCATCATTAATTACAACGTAATTGTAATTTATCCAATGAAGTAAATCCCTTTCAAATTGTTTCATTCTTTCTTCAACTATTAATTTATCTTTCATATCTCTATTAGATAATCTTTGAAATAAAATTTCTTTACTTGGAGGTAAAATAAAAAAAGTAATTAATTTAAAATCTAAATTTTTATTCTTAATTTGGTCAGCTCCTTGCCAATCTATATCAAACAATACATTTTTACCTTTATTAAGCTTGTCAATTACTGGTGTCCTTGTTGTACCATAATAGTTATTAAAAACTTTAGCATATTCAAGAAACTCCTCATTTTTAATTAATCTTTTAAATTCTTGGTCTGAAACAAAATAATAATCTTTATCTTGGGTTTCATCTGGACGAGGTTGTCTTGTTGTATGAGATATTGAAATCTCAAAATTATCTTGCTCGGAAAGTAAATTGACTAATGTAGTTTTTCCAGCTCCAGACGGAGATGATAAAACAACCATTATCCCATCATTTGTAGTGGGCATTAAGAATTATTAATTTGCTTTACCTTCAATAAATTTAACAGCATCACCAACTGTTAAAATTTTTTCAGCTTCGCTATCAGAAATCTCTGAACCAAATTCTTCCTCAAAAGCCATAACTAGTTCTACTGTGTCTAGACTGTCTGCTCCTAGATCATCTATAAAACTTGACTCTTCTGTAACCTTTGCTTCATCTATTCCTAAATGGTCTGCAACAATCTTTTTTACTTTGCTTGAAACATCTTCTGACATATTGATCCCTTTTTTGTTATAAATCGTTAATAGTTTAATTCGCTAGATTGTCAAGCCATATACATACCACCGTTAACATGTAAAGTTTCACCATTAATATAAGCTGACTGGTTTGATGTCAAAAAAAGAACAGCGTTAGCAATATCTTGTGGCTCTCCTAATCTTGCTGAAGGTATCTTTGAAATAATAACATCCTTAAATTTTTCATCTATCTTATCGGTCATTGCTGTTTTGATAAACCCTGGAGATATACAATTTATATTAATGTTCTTTTTTGCATATTCAATCGCTAAACTTTTTGACATAGCAATAATTCCAGCTTTTGATGCAGTATAATTAGCCTGACCTAAATTACCAGTATGTCCAACAACAGAAGTTATATTAACAATTTTTCCTTTTTTATTTTTTAGCATTTTTTTTATTGCAAATTTACTCATTAAAAAAGTAGAAGTTAAATTAATATCAATTACTTTTTTCCACTCCTCGATACTCATTCTAATTGCTAAGTTGTCTTGGGTAATTCCTGCATTATTCACTATACAATCCAACCCACCTAGTTCATTTGAAGCACTATCAATGAATTCTTCAATTTTATCAATTTGAGAAATATCAAATTTTAGTATTTTGATCTTATTAAACTTACTTTTTAATTCTTCAAGTTTTTCAATACGTGTTCCAGATGCTAAAACATTTGCTCCAAAATCATTTAATCTTTCTACTATTGAATTGCCAATACCTCCTGAAGCTCCGGTAACAATTATTTTTTTATTTTCTAAATCTTTCATATCTTAATATTTTCTATATCCACTTTATTATTTATTGAACTTACTTTCACTTCTTTATTAATTCTTTTTACTAGCCCTGATAAAACTTGACCTGGACCAATTTCAATAAATTGGTTAATTCCCCTATCAACCATATTTACCACACTTTCTCTCCATCTTACTCTATTTTCTATTTGTTTAATAAGTAAATCTTTTAATTCATCAGCATTGAAAATTTCATCAGCTGTAATATTTGAAATTAATGGATTAGTTCCTTTTTTAAAATTTAGTTTGCCAAGCTCGTCTTTCATTATTTTAGTCGCTTTGTTCATTAAACTACAATGAAATGGTGCACTCACAGGAAGCTTGATATTTTTAATTTTATTTTCTTTTAATACAGCACCTAGTTTTTCTAGATCTTTGGTTTTTCCACTTAAGACTATTTGTCCTTCTGAATTGTCGTTTGCAATTTCTACAATAAAATTATTTTGATTTTCTTTTAAAATGTGTTCAATATTTTCTAATGTAGCACCTAAAACAGCGGTCATTCCTCCCTCCCCTTTAGGTACAGAATTTTGCATTGCACTACCTCTAATTTGGAGAATTCTAATTGTATCTTTAAAATCTAAATATCCAGCACAACAAATAGCTGAATATTCACCTAAAGAATGTCCAGCAAAAAATTTTGCTTTATTTAAGTCAATATTAAATTCTTTTTTAATTACTTGAAAAATTGAATAGCTTATCAAGAAGATTGCTGGTTGAGTGTTTGCTGTTAAGTCTAATTGATCTTTTGGACCATCTAAAATTATTTTTGATAAGGGCGTATCTAATGCTTCGTCAGCTTCTTTAAAAAATTTTTTTACCAGATCAAATTTTTCATAAAATTCTTTTCCCATTCCCATTTTTTGAGAACCTTGTCCCGGAAATATAACTGAAAACATATAAAATTTATTTAATTATTAGTCTTTTTACTATTGTAATTGAGTATTTATAATAGTATATCCACACGTTTTATTAAAGAATTTAAATGAATTTATACGAACATACTATCATAGCTAGGCAGGACGCATCTCCAAGTGAGATCAAACAGCTTACT
>MDSV01238607.1_pt1 | contig 10821 bp, 10 predicted proteins | sample 810851 | NCBI WGS metagenome assembly MDSV01 (sample SAMN05326640, study PRJNA326480) | marine metagenome | isolation source: seawater | place: Atlantic Ocean: North East | collected 2012 | reverse complement strand
TAATAGAGATGACCTGCCCGATGGAGGTGCAAAACATTTTGCAGATACAGTAAAGCTTATAAAAGACCTTAATCCTGGAACTGCAGTTGAGGCTCTGACACCAGACTTCAAGGGCCTTTCATCTTCAATAGACACTATTGTTAATTGTGGGCTAGAAGTTTTTGCACAAAATATAGAAACTGTTGAAAGGCTCACCCATCCTGTTAGAGATATTAGAGCTGGTTATCAACAAACTTTAGATGTTTTAGCTGAATCAAAAAAAATTAATCCTAAAGTCTTAACAAAAACTAGTCTTATTCTTGGTCTTGGTGAAACTGATGAAGAAATAGAACAAACTATGGATGATTTAATTGCTAATAAGGTAGATATTCTGACAATCGGGCAATATTTAAGACCAACACTAAACCACTTACCTATTGAAAGATGGGTTACTCCAAATGAATTTGAGGCTTATAGAGAAATCGGTCTTAAAAAAGGATTTCTTGAGGTTGTTTCTGGGCCCATGGTTAGATCAAGTTATAGAGCTGAAAGAGCATTAGAAAAAAATAACGCTGGACTATAAATCATCTTTTTTCTTTAATTTGAGTTCAAGGCTGTTTTCTTTTGAATATTTTACGAAAGATTCAATATCAATGTCACCTGAAAAATCTAATGAGACACACAAATCATTAAGTTTTTTCTTACCCGATCTTTCTCTTAGCCACTTTAGAGCAGATTTTCTTTCAATATAGTTTTTATCAGTTTTTGATTGAATTAATTGCTTATTTTCTTTGCTATATAAAAGCTTATCTATAAAAGCAGTTTTACTTTTAATTATCTTTGGTATTTTTACACCACAATTTTTACACCTTAAATTGCTTTTATTAATTTTTTTTTGGCATGAATTGCAGCGCCTATCATTATATTTTTCATTATAATCTTTTAAGTATTTTTTAAGTTTTAGATCTTTTGCATAGATGGGATTATTTTCATTTGATCTCGCCATAATTGCCAAATGCTCTTTTGATATATCGCTTCTTGTAAGTAGATTGCCAGGCTTTGGGTTTAGATCAAAAATATTGTTCATTTCTATGATATTGATATAATTTTTAAGACCTTCTAGGCTATTAATTATCTCAGAAGTGATTAATGATGCTTGAAGTTTAGCAGGATTCTTAGCTCTAAATTTTTTGGGCACAACATTCCTAGGATTATTTTCTTCGTACATTGTTATTGCAACATTTTTGAAGAAAGAGATAGATTCTTCTAACTGAGATGAAATTTTTCTATATGGATCATATATTCCCGCTCCTCCACTAAAAGGAAATATTCCCTGAATAAATAGCAGGGCCTGAAGAATATTATTATTTATCCTATTCATTAATCTAATGGAAATTTGATTTTTTTGAGCACTTATAATCATATCAATAGTCAACCAAATTGATATTTCATATTCCTCGGACCCCTTGATTGCATTATCGAGCAGTTTGTCTTTCACTCTTTCTATCTTTTTTTTGTCCATCATAGACAAAAAATCATTGATTTCTTTTTGAATACGATCTGCAGACATGGGGGAGATATTAATTAGATCCAAAATATCAATTATGATGCCAACTATTTTATATTTATGACTATCTTGGCTATTTTTAAGCATGTCTGTGAATTGAAAAAATTTATGATCTATACCTTTATTTTGATTAGATAAGAAATATGATTCATCTTTGCGATGAAAGACCGATTCTATTTTTAACCAATCTTGGATGACATCATAATCATCTTTATTTGGTTGTTCAGCGCTCCCGTACTTATCAATGATGCTCTCTAAAATTTTTATATTATGGCAATGATATGGCTGTGATTTATAAAGATTTTTTTTACTGAATAGGGTATTATCATCGAGTTTTCTAAAAAGTGTATTTAATTGTTCTGCTTTTTTTACTCCAGAAAGAAGCTTATCGTTTTCTAATTTTTGTTTTAAAAAGTCTAGAGTAAATTGGCTCAGTGCATTCGACGGACAATTTTTTGTAAAAAAAGATTGATATAATAACTCATTATCAACATTTATTTCCTGATGCCAATAAATAATATTATTTTTTATCTTAAGCTTTTCTAGCTTTTTATGAAGTTTTGCTAGAGCAAAGTCATTGAAGTGCTCTATTTTATAACTTACAAGACTAAGAGCCTTTGTTGCATGTTTAATATTGAAGGATCCAAAAACTTCAAATTTACTGTTTTTATCAAGATAATCGTCGTAGTTTTCTTCATTAAAATTTACTAATTCAAGCAACATCCAATCAAATGTTAATTGCCTATTTTTTGAATTTTTGTCAACCTGAATAAAATTATGAATTTTTTTGATATAATTTTTAGAAACCCTGTCTCTTGCTGACTCGCGAAAAAACCAGTCTTTAAAACCAGTTTTAAGATAACCATGCCTATCAAAAGGGCTGTCACTATTATTAATTCCGGAAAGTCTATCAAAAAGACTTGATTCCATAGACTTGGTTAGAGACCTAATAATATATTTGTAGATATCCACAAAACCATTTTTTATATTAATATTAAGTGGATGATAGGCGTAAGATTTGCTAACTTGTTGATCTTGAATCTGCTGGAAGAAAAAATTTTCATTAAAAAATGGGTGATCTTCAACCTTGTAGTTTTGTAGACTAACTAGTTTCATCTGATCTATAAAAAAACTAGTTCTTTTTTCATATCCAGATATCTCAAAAGAAACAAAATTTTTATAGTCGACTATCAGCTTTTCACACAATTTAATTGAGTGATTAATGGAGTTATTTTTTTTTAATACGCAGCAGTAAGCTTGTATTTGTGTGTATAAATCTTTTGCATCTTTTTCATACTCATTTTTAATAAGTGCAAGCATATTAATGAGAGGCTTATCAATTAAATTATTAAAATTTCCATCACTCCATGAAGGCCACTTCGGATGATCAGAAAAGAAAAAAGGAAAGCCATTAAAATATTTTTCTTCTCCTAAATTATTAATATATGGCTTATACGAAGCAACTTCAGTTTTATAATAATTATATATTGATATATTTTTATACATGTACCAACCCTCAATAGGGAAATTTTGAAGAAAAAAAGAAGTTAAATCTTTTTTGATCATCTCTTCTTTTATCGAGTAACTATTATTTAAATAAGCAAAAACATTTTTTAATGGAAATGGAGTTTTCATACCTTTATAGGGACCGCTAACCTTGTAGGCTTTATTTTTAAAAAATAAATTTTTAATTCTAGTATGCCAATCTTTTTTAGATTCCTTCGGGTTTTTTATGAATTTCTCTCTTAATTTTATAAGTAGCTGTTTTTGATATTTTCTTTTATCTGAACTCTCTCTGGTAGTTATTGTAAGAACTGAAATTGATTCATCTATAATGAGAATGCAACTGCATATGAATAAATCAATAAGATAGTTATTAACTGTAATCTTTATTTTTGTAAAATCTTTTTGTGTAGCTGATAACAATTCATACTGTTTTCCCTCAGATAGAATCATTTTTTTTTCATCAGAAATGCTCGCACTGATCTTATTTAATAATTTTCTATTTTTTAATCTAATATTTTTTGGTAATGGGTGTTCGCCATAGCAATAATTCTTAAGGGAATCCTTTGGTAGTTTTTTTATTTCTTGGTAAAGGTCGAAGTAATATTGATTGCTTCTAATATATTTTTTAAATTTATTAATGTATTTATTTCTTAGTGAATAAATTTGATCAAGTCTTTCTGCATGGTCATAGAGCTGTGGATTTTTTTCATCACTGAGATAAAACTCAATATCCCGCCCTGAAGTATTTAGAGAATCAAAGTAATTCGTCGTTTTTTGTTGAAACTCGTCTATAGATTTAATGCTCATTTTTCATGGTTTTATATCACAAACATTAGTATATAAATTTATATACTTTTATACAAAAATACGAAAATCAAGGATTCTTGCTTCTAAAAATAATTTATAAAATTTTTGTGTGAATAGAAAAAAAATAACCAAGTATGAAATAGGCCAATCTTCTCAGTTTGTTGATTTGCCAATGTACTACATTACAAAAATAAATGGCTACATTACAAAAGAATACATTATTACTCAAGATTTACTTGATCAAGAAAATGTACCGTTTAAGAAGTTTCTAAAATTTCTGAAAGGCGAGCTTTCAAAAAGTGACAAGTTTTATGGATCATGTGAAGAGATTTTTCTTTCTAATGGTCCAGTTACTTCAAAAGTAAAAACCGAGCTAAACAGTAACGAAAAAAGAAGCATAAAAAATATTGTTTCTATATTTATTGGTAACGAAGTTATCAATATCGATAGAGATAAGTAAATTAAGGGGAATTAATTATGGTCAATATTAAGAAAAAACTAGAACAAATATTAAGTTCAACAAAAAAGAAAAAGATTAACAAAATCTATACAAATAAAAGACCTCGCGAGGCTGTTAGATGTATTTGGAATCTAAGGAGTGAGGCATGACTAATAAAAATATAAATTTAATCGAGCACGATGATATTCAATATGACATTGAACTTGACAAATTTATTTGGAAACCGGGATTCGCTGAAGAAATAAGTGACTATCTTAATTATCAAAATCACGACCATGATTTAGATGAAAAGATTTTTATCTACCAATTTCTTAATCAAAGAAATTATTAGTGTTATCAAAGTAGATGGCAGGTCAAGGCCTACATGTTGTCTATTTAATTTAATAACCATAGGCCTAAGGAGAAAAATTATGTCTTTAAAAGATGTAAGAGAAGGTTTGAAGGTAGTTGGATGCTTAATATTTGTGGCTTCTTTCTATTTTCTAGTTATTAAAAATGAGCCGCTCCATGATGAGGTTGCCAGAACGGTTGAGCAATCAAATTCCTGGACGACTGAGAGAAAGTTAAAGCAGACGGACACTTTTTTATTCCATGCTAAAAATAAATTAGAGAATGCTATAGATCAAGTTACCAAGCAGGTTTTTCAACTTAACAGCTCAGGTACGCTATTAAGCTCTAAACTAAAAGCATCAATTGCTAGAGAGGAGATGTTAGACAAAAAGCTTGCTGACTCTAAATGGCAGTTCAAAACTCTCGAGCAAAAAGCTTCAGATAATCCACCTAGTTATGACATAGCAATGGATATCACAACAGTAAAAAATAAAATTACTAAAATGCTGCTTGAAAAAAAACAGCTCAAAGCAACAATAGTAAGTCTGAAGAATCAGCTTGATGAAAACATAAATCAGACGCAAAAATCAGGCTTAACATTAATTAAGTTAGAAGGTGACCTCAGTTTGGTTTCTAATACCAACGATCTTAATAATATTTTCTCGCCAAGTGGTGGTATAGGGCTAAGCAAATCTGGTGCAGATGAGCTTGCAGAGTTAATTAGTGATGTTGGGACAATTAACAAACAGCTTAAAGAATCGCAAGATAATAATGTTGTTCCTGATTATATGATCGATGCATATAAAGATACAGATGCTTTATTTGACTCATTTATAAATAGTGATGATACCAAAACTATCAATATAGGAGGGTAATTAAAAATGAGCTCTCCTATAATTAATGAAAGAGAAATAAATGATTCTATAAGATTATCAAAGATTCTTTTCTTTTGGGCTATTCTTATAGAATTACTGATTGTATCAATGGGCTGGACGGCATCATATATATCAGGAAATAGGTCTCTTTCGATTCCTACCTTATTGCTAAGCACACTAGCTTTAGGAGAGCTCACATCAATCTGGTCAATCGAGATTTTTGCCGGGCAAATACGAAGAAAACGCAGGTATTTAATTAAATTCTGTTCGTTATTTGCAGTCCTTATAGCTATGAGTTTTACAGTTACCAATTTGGGTCATATTGCAATGATTGTAGAAAGTCATGAGTCTAGTAAGCTAGAAGGATATCTAATTGATAAAAACAGGATCGAAGATGAAAATTTAACTACTCATCGTGAAATAGAAATACAAAAATCCAAAATATTATCACTTCAAGCCCAACATAATAATGACGAATTCCTTCAGGCAACTAAGGACGAACTAGATGAGATCAAGGTTACTGAAGAAAAAATTTTTAAAAATATAGATCAAATAAAAGCACAAAATTTTGCTGATGAAAAATCTACCCAAAATTACTTGATTAATTTTAATGAAAAGAAGCTTAGAGAATTAAATAGTACCTTCAAGGAGATAGATGATAGATATTTGCAGGAACTGGAAAAGCTTCAACATGACCGATTTGAAGAGCTAGCTCTTTCTAGCTGGCGCCAAAAAAATAACACTAAGACTAGGTATGACCAGCTTAGGGCCAATTTAGATAATAAATATAAATTACAAAAAGCTCCTATAGAAAAAGAAATAGATAGTCTCAATAAAGAAGTTGCTAAAGCAAAAAATTTATTAGTAAGTTATGCATCTCTCTCACCAGAAAGCATTGAATTAATAAAAAGTCAGAATCTAAAATTGCAAAATTTAAAAAGTGAAAAAGAAAAACTTGTTGATCAAAAATCTAATTTTTACAAAGACAATAAAGACGATGCTTTCTCATTTAAAAGAGAAATCGATAATTTACAACAGATATTAAATGAAAATGATCAGCAACTTTCAAGAATTGAGACAAAGGAAAGGGAATTCAAAAAAACAAGTTGGCTTGTGAAACTAGCTAGTAATTATTATGCAAAGAGCACCTCATCTATATCGCTTAGCGAATTCAAATCATTTGCTTACTATTTTGTTTTGATATCTTGTATAGGATTAGCTCTGCTCCCAAAAATTTTGGTATTTTTATCGGTGCTCGTAAAAAGTAGCGATCATGATGATCGCACAGAAAAAAAAGATAACTACATTTCTAAAAGTATTAATTCTTTGGCTAAAGCAATCACAGACTATTCAGAATCTACCAAAAAGATTAAAAAGGCTAAGAAAATTGCAATGCTTGAAGTTGAAGCCATCAAAAGCGAATCACATAAAAAGATTGATGATAACAACTCTAAAAATGATAAAGAAATAGCAGAAAAAAATAAAAAAATAGCAAATCTTACTTCGGAGATTCTAGAACTTAAACACGCAAGAAAGCATGACAAACAAATTACTGAATTTTTAAAAAAGCATAAAGAAGTTTTAAATAAACTAGAAGAACTTAAAAGCGTATCTAAAAAAAACCCCAACAATAATATTGTGAAAAAACTTATCCCTGTGAATATCTATCAGGAAATGCTTAAGGAGCTAAGCATAGACAGGGAGAGTATAGGCAAGAACATTCAACCTAATAAAAAAAAGCAATAAGGAACAAAAATGCAAGAATCGACACAAGAAATTTTTAATAAAGAACAAAATCAATTTGTTGAATTGGATACCGAATTTATTGAAAGTTATTTTGAATCCAAGCATCGCCAAAAAGAGTTAGAGCTAGATAGAGTAGAAAAAATAAATAATCTCCTGGAAACTGCCAAATTCGCAATTAAGGGATTAATCATTTTATCTGGTTTTGTAATCTTTTTTCATTATTTGCCTGAAATTATAAATTTATATAGGTAACGGATAAGGAGGAACTGTGGATTACCCAAATTTAACCGTAGTAAACAATCAAGTAGTTAAGATAACCTCTGTTGAGGTAAATATTCCAATTGAATCCTCTGATGAGAATATAAGCTTTATATCTTCAAGCAGCCACATTATTTTTCTAGCTATAAATCAAAATTCCATAAAAAAAATCTACTCTTATGATGACTGGGAAAAGAATTTATTTCTTGCCATTTATTACTGCAGAGAATTAACAGATATACAAAAGTGTCAATTTGAAAGATGGTCTACTTATTTTATTAGCTTCAATTTTAAAACATGGAATAAAGCAACTAAGAACGAAACACATAACTTTATATCTGATAAGAAAAATCAGCTTTTCGAAGTCAGTCAAGAGTTACAAAAGAAGAAGATCATAGAAAAATATGAACATATTAGAGATTCAAATAAAAATTTATTCAGAAAACTGACAGAGAGTTAAAAAAATATGATAGAAAATTACAGAAAAGGAATTACTCAAGCTTCGTTAAACCTTTATACATGGAAAATTATTGCATTAGAGATTTTATTTATTTCTATAGCTTTTGGCGCATACATGGAGTCGATTTATGTTTTTGGCATATCTTTATTCATTTTCCTGCTACTTTTTTATGTCAAATCAACAGCTATATATGTATCAACTTTATTTTCAATAATATGGGCTCTTATCCCATCTAGCATACTAAGCAATATAAAAAATGTTGAGTTTTATTCATCTTTGCATATATTACTTCAATCCCCTGTGTCCCAAGTTTTTGCAATAATAATTTTTTTTATTGCTTTTTATCTTCACAAATCAACCTCAGATTTTTTTCACGATGCTTTGTACCCAGTAATCCAACCCTTCATCAATATATTTAAAGGAAGAAAAAATAAAAAGAATTCACAAAATAAAAGAAATAGGACCAAAATTAAGTATCACAAAATCTTGAATTTCATTTCTGATGAAAAAGTGCATCCTCACAATCTTAGACTATTCCTAGAAAAAAATGGCTTCAGCCTATATCAAACTAATGAGGATAGGAATTTTGAAAAAAAGATCATATTCAACGATAAAGGGATTATTAAGTTTTATAACTTAGTTGAAACTAAACGATGGATTACAAAATTTATACAAAAATCTACTTCAAACCCAGAAAAGCTTTTAGATACATGGGTTAAGTTTTCTGATATTGCATTAAAAAGACAAGTTATTGATCATTTACAAGTTTATTCATCGTTAAAATTTAATAATACTAAAAGCTTAGAGCTATTAAGAGATAATGAACAAAAATGCTATTTAAAGTTCAAAAATGGAATTGTTAGAGTTTCTAGTGATTCAATAGTTTTTTCCCAGTACTCAGATTTGTCTAAATCTGTTTTTGAATCGTCTATTATTCCAAGAAACTTTTCTGGCATATCTAAATTAACGAATCCTTCACAATCACAACCAGGGAATAAAAAACTATTTGAGAAATTTGTTGAAAAAAGTGTTCTATCAAGCATACCCAATGTCGAAAAAGATAATTGGCGCGATGAGTATGTTTTTGATGAGGCTGCAAAAGCATCTCTTACATCGCTAAAAACAGCCCTTGGTTATTTGGTTCACTCATATAATAATCCATCTACCTCTAAGGCTGTTTTCTTTGTAGATAGGTTTTCATCTAATGGTAAATCAAATGGTGGTACTGGCAAAAGTCTGATAATAAGTAGCCTTGAAAATATTTTAGTGCAGTCAAAACAAGATGGAAAAAAATATAGAGATAATCCAAATCAGGGTGGAAGGTTTCAATTTTCAAATGTTGATTATGAGACTCAAAATATATTTATTGATGATTTAAAACAAAACTTTGATATTGAAAGTATATTTACTATGGTAACTGGTGACATTGAGATTGAGCGCAAAGGGCAAAATAAATTTATAATTCCTAAAAATGAACGACCGAAATTTGCTCTAACATCAAATTTTCCAATTCCGATAAAAGGCACAAGTTACTCAAGACGCATTCATCAAGTTGAGCTAGGAAGCTATTGGAATAGATGCATAAACGAAGGCAGCAAACCAAAAGATGAAATTGGCGGAGAGCTGTTTGGAAATAATTTTTCTAAACATGACTGGGACGATTTTTATATTTTTATTATTAATTGTGTTCAAGATTATTTAAGGTTAGGTCTTGTAGATGTTCAAAAACTAACGAGTCATCAAGATGATTAATTCAGGATTAATAAAATTAAAAAATTCTGACAAAAAGATTGCATGGTATTTTTTTGCAGAAATAATATTTATTTCAAGTTTAATTGCTTCAACCTATAGTAATCCTTATTTGTTTTTAATCTCAATTTTAGCCATAACATTGTTAATATATTTTGAGTCAACTTCTATATATACCTCTTTATTTTTATCTATTTTTTGTGCTTTAGTACCTTTTATGGCTCTGAGTGCTATTTTGGGATTGAATTTTTTTCAATCATATGAAGGTTTTATATCAAGCCCAGGATCAAAAATTTTGATTTTTATATTGTTCTGTATATCATTTTATTTTCATCTTCACTCAAGAATTATTATAAGAAATTTTTATGAACCATTTTTTAAGAAAATTAGATTTTATATACCGATTAGAAATGAAAAATTTCATATAAAGATTTATGGATCCTCATTAAACACACCAAAAGTAAAAAGATATGTGAATGATATAATGTTCTACCTTATGCCTTTCTATGGCGAAGATAAAAACATAATTATCAAAGAAACTGGCTGTATTAAATCTAAGGACACAGAATCGGGTTATGCTCTTGGTAATTGTGTGTATGACAATGAGAATACAGTTGTTATAAACATATCAGAATATAACTCTATGCAAAGAACAAAACAAAGTATGGATAGTAAAATTAAAACCCTTGCTCATGAACTAGTCCATGCAAAACAGTTTTTAAAAGGTGAGCTGAATGGAGAATATTGGCATGGAAAAAAATATGAAAATTTAGTATGGGAAGATAGACCGTGGGAAAAAGAGGCAGTTATGCTTGAAAAAAAATTATTTAATAAGCATTGGTATTGAGCATCTGATAAATTAAGATAATCGCATTTTAAATTTTACCCTGGTTATATTACCAAAAATGGCAGTGCTAAGACTGATACCAAAACCACTAATTGAATAATGATAAATGGTATGACACCCCTATAAATGTCTAATGTCTGTATGGATTCATCTGCAACGCCTCTTAAGTAAAACAATGAAAAACCAAAGGGCGGTGTTAAGAAAGAAGTTTGCAGGTTAATTGCAATTAGAATTGCT
>MDSV01068526.1_pt1 | contig 10821 bp, 6 predicted proteins | sample 810851 | NCBI WGS metagenome assembly MDSV01 (sample SAMN05326640, study PRJNA326480) | marine metagenome | isolation source: seawater | place: Atlantic Ocean: North East | collected 2012 | reverse complement strand
TAATGGAGATTTTATTACACATAAAATAGATGAAAAATTTGATTGTATTTTAATTGATGCTCCATGTTCTGCATCTGGCCTTATTCAAAAAAAACCTGAAATGCTTGTAATTAAAAAAAATATTAATGACTTAAAAACAAAGCAAAAATTAATGTTAGAAAGAGCATCTAAATTATTAAAGGATGGCGGTTACTTAATTTATTCTGTTTGCTCTATTATACATAGTGAAGGAGAAGAACAGATTAAAACATTTCTTCAAAATTTTAAGAACTTTTCTCTCATTAATTATTTTAGCTCCATAAAATCATTTGGAATTGTAAATAATAATCCTCCATACTTTTTTATAACTCCCGACCTTGTAAAGAAAAATGGAGGTATAGACGGGTTTTTCATTGCTTGTCTTAAAAAAAATTATTAATAGTTAAAAATGTATCGATTTATAAAAGCAATTAACTCAATTTTTAAATTTAGAAACCCGTTTTATAATCTTTTTTTAGAGAAAAGTGCAAGCTCGGATATATTTTTTACTCCACAAAATTTATGGACTGGCAATTCTGACAATGGAAGAAAAATAACAGATGGCTTTTTAAGCTTTCATAATGAAACCAGTAATTTTGATTTAAGTACGTGGAAAAAAAATAAGTCCAGCAAACTATGGAACCAAAAATTACACAGTTTTCAATGGGTTGATGATGTAAAAAATCTTGGAACAAATAAAGCACGTATATTTTTAAGAAAAAATATTTCGCAGTGGATCGAACTTCATAATCGATGGGATCCACAAAATTGGGACATCATAATTTTATCCAAAAGAATTTGTAACCTTCTTGGAAATATTTCTTTTTTTTACGAAACAGCAGATGAAAGTTTTCAAAAAACTTTTGCAAAATCTTTAAACAAACAGGCTATACATCTGCTTACTTCTTTAGAAATAAAAATTAAAAGCGATGATACAATCTTTATTCCAAAAGCAATTATCATCTCCTCACTATGTTTTACTAATATGAAGCCAAAATTAGAATTAGGCTTGAAAATTCTAAGTAAAATAATTAATCAAGAAATTCTTGATGATGGAATGCATTTTTCAAGATCCCCAAGTAAACATCTTTTCTTTCTTAAAAGTTTAATCGATATTAAAAGCTACATAGGATTGTCTGGGCTTTCTGTTCCCAAAACTCTTAATGAAGTAATAGCAAAAATGGGAATGATTATGAAATTTTTTAAAATAAACAACCATGAATTAGCAATTTTTAACGAATTTAACTTCATTGATAGTTACCAACTTAATGAGATCATTAAAAGGGCTAATACAAGACTAAAAATACCAACAATACTTAATAAAGCATGCTTTAAGAGAATATCGCAAAATAAACTAACTTTTATTATGGATTGTGGGAGTCCGCCCAAAGAGAAAACACACGCAGGCTCACTATCTTTCGAATTCTCTCATTTTGGAGAAAAATTAGTAGTCAATAGTGGCTCTCCCTTTGTAAATGATAAAAAATGGATAGAAGCAATGAGGTCAACAGCTGCTCACAGCACATTAAGTATTGATGATGTTAATTCTTCAGACATTTTTTATCAAAAAGACACTGACACAAGAATTGCAAAAGTCTGGTCAGAGTTACTAGTTGATAAAAATTGCTATTGGATTAATTCAGCACATTCCGGTTACAAAAAGATATTTGGTATTATTCATAATAGAAAAATTCACTTGGACCCAGAAAAACTTACAATAAAAGGCCAAGACTATATTTCAAAGCCCACAAAACATTTATTTAATATACCAAAAAAAATGTTTATAAGGTTCCACATTCACCCTGATGTAGAATTAAATGTAACAACAAGTAAAAAAAAAGTATTTTTACAACTTAAAAATAATATTGCCTGGGAGTTTATTTGCTCTGAAGCAAAAATTCAGATTAAAGAAGGTATTTATTTGGGAGCGAAAAAAACCATACAAAAAAATAATCATATCCTTATCTGTGAAAATTTAGTTCCAGAAAAAAAAATTAAATGGATGTTTAGATTAATAAAGTAAGTTTTAAAGTGACCAATAGTTGGTTATTTTCTTGTTCCTAAATTTTCCTTTTATGTCAAATAAAATTCCTTTATTTTTCAAAAGAGACAAAAAGTTTTTATTAAAGTTTAACAATATTTTTTTGTGAGGGACAGACAAAACGATAGCATCAAACTTTGTTTTTTTTAGATTCTCATTCTTTAGAAACTTAAGACCTTTAAATTCACTTATAAATGGATCATAAAGACAAATTTGGAGATTTTTTTTTTCTAAGTAGCGAATTAATTCAAGGCTTTTTGAATTTCTCAAATCTGGAACATTTTCTTTAAAAGTAACCCCTAAAAAAAGACAAGATGAATTTGAGGGTAATCTTTTTGTTATTTCCTTTCCAATAAACTCAACCATATTATCGTTAGTATTTCTACCTGATAATATTACTTCAGGACGTACGTTCAATTTTTTTGCTTTTTCTGCTAAATAATATGGATCAACTCCAATGCAATGACCACCAACTAAACCTGGCTCAAAGTTTAAGAAATTCCACTTTGTTAATGATGCCTCTAAAACATCATAAGAACTAATATTTAGTTTTGTACAAATTTTTGCCACTTCATTAATAAATGCAATATTTATATCTCTTTGAGAATTTTCAATTACTTTTGAGGCCTCTGCAACCTTTATACTTTTAGCCAAATAAACATCTCCACTAGTTAAGTTTGAATAAATTTCTAAAAGATCTTTTTCTACCTTTTTAGTTTGACCAGACACTACTTTATTTATTTTATCAATTGTATGTACTTTATCCCCTGGATTAACCCTCTCTGGTGAATAACCTAAAAAAAAATCCTTTCCTGCTTTAAGGTTTTTTGAGAACTTCTCTAAAATTGGACCACAAATTTCTTCAGTAGCTCCAGGATAAACTGTACTTTCAAAAACCACTGTATCTTCCGGTGATAAAAGCTTACCTATTGTTTCACATACCTTTTTTAAAGCAGAAAAATCAGGTTTTTTTTTCATATCAATTGGTGTTGGAACAGTAGCAATGTAAAAGTTACAATTCAGAATATCTTTGGAATTGTTGGTAAAGAAAATGTTATTATTTTGCTGCTTTTTAAGAAACTTCTCTGATATCTCAAGTGTTTTATCTATACCTTTTCTAAGTTCTTTAATTCTGATATTATCTACATCATAACCTATTACACTATATGAAAGAGATAATTGTAAAGCCAATGGAAGTCCAACATAACCCAAGCCTAAAATTGCAATTTTTTTTTCTTTCATAGGTAAACCTTAATCATTATTATTGGATTTGAATATGGTTAAAATAGTTATTCCGTTCATATTATATTTTTTTTGTTTTTTCGCACTAAAAAAGATCATACCTTTTCTAAAAAAGAATTCCATTTTAGATCACCCTTCGATTAGGGGTAATCATGAAAAATCAATACCTAAAGGAGCGGGCATAATTCTTATGCCAGCAATAATCATATCAATTTCATTATATTTTTTCATTGAAAATTCTTTTAATACAAAATGGTTAGTTTTTTTACTATCAATTTTTTCCCTTTTTCTTATTTCCCTTTTCGATGATATTAAAAGTTTGCCTGCAACCCTGAGACTAATTGTACATTCTTTATGTGTGATAATTTCAGTTTATTGTATGAGGGATGATATCATATCTTTTTTAAATAATATGGATATCATTGCAAAAATCAATATAAGTGAATCATTGTTATTTTATCTATTGGTTTCACTTATTATTTTTTCTTGGCTTTGGTTAATTAACTTATTTAACTTCATGGACGGTATGGATGGCCTAACAGCATTACAAATGATTTTTTTAGCCTTAACTATAAATATTATTTCATTAATGATCTACTTTGATAATGATCTTCAATTTCTTAGTTTAATTATATTTGCAGTATTTCTAGCCTTTTTTAGATATAACAAGCCTCCTGCAAAAATATTTTTAGGAGACTCTGGTTCAATTCCGTCTGGGTATATTGCGGGTTTTGTGTTGGTGGAATTTTTGTTAAAACAAGGTCCTTTTTTTTCAATATTAATTATTCTGATGTATTTTATTTTAGACTCAACTATAACTTTAATAATTCGATCTATAAAAAATAATAATCTATTCACTGCACATAGTGATCACTTTTATCAAAAAATGATAAGAGGTGGTCATTCACATCAATATGTCTTAAGAAAAATCTTATTTCTTCTAACATTTTTAATTCTTATGTCATTTATCTCTCTCAAGTATCATTTGATTTCTTTTTCATTAGCGTTAATTGCTACAATTTTGTCTTTAATATATTTTTCAATTAGGTCTAAAAATGAATAAAAAAAAATTTATCACTATACTTCACGATTTAATAATCTTTTGTTTATCTTTTTTTATTGCTCTTCTGTTAAGACTAGACTGGAGTCAGTCTCTTAATTTGATGAATTCTCTTTGGAGCTTCTGTATGTTATATGCTACTAGCAATATTTTTCTTTTACAGTATTTTGGATTATATCATGGAATATGGAGATACGCCTCAATTCACGAAATTATCTCAATTTTCAAAAGCATCACTATCTCTACGTTAATTATAGTTTTGTCTTTTTTTCTAATTTTTAGGTTAGAAAATATACCACGTTCATTTCCTGTATTGCTTTTTATTGTTTCCCTTTTTGGAGTTACAGGACCAAGGGTCTTTTATAGATTTTTAAAAGACAGAATTACAACAGATATTATAAAACGAATTCCTGTTTTTATTGTTGGAGATAGTATTTCTTCTGAAAGCTTTATTAGGCTTACAAAAAATCAAAAAAGCTCTCCATATAAAGTTATTGGTATCATCATTGATAAACCTTCAAGTATTGGTAGAAGAATACATAATGTTCCTATTTTAGCGTCAATAACAGACATTGATTTATTTGAAAAAGAATTAGGGAAAAAAAATAAACTTGTTCCGCAAAAAATAATAATTACTGATCAATCAATTAAACCTGAGTCAGTTGAAAAGTTATATGTGTTTGCACAAAAAAATGGATTAGCTCTAGCAGTACTACCTAAACTTTCAAATATAAATTCTAAAGACAAGTTTTTTACAAACCCAATTGCCATTGAAGATGTACTTGGTAGAAAGCAAAAAGTGCATAACCCTGAACTGCTGAAAAAAATATCTAATAAAATAGTAATAGTTACTGGAGCTGGGGGTAGCATCGGAAGTGAAATATGCAGGCAAATTAATTTACTTAAACCTAAAAGGTTAATTCTAATTGAAGAAAATGAATTTGCCTTGTACAAGGTTCTTCAAAGTATTAAAGGCAACCTCTCACCAATTCTTGCCGATATTAGAGATTCTGAAAAAATAAATTCTATAATAAAAGATTATAAACCTGATATGGTTTTTCACGCTGCTGCTCTCAAACACATTACTTTTGTTGAAAATGATCCAATAGAAGCCCTAAAAACAAATTTTCTTGCTACTTTCAAACTTTGTGAGATTTGTAAATCTCATAATGTTCCTAAATTTGTTTTCATTTCCACTGATAAAGCAGTCTATCCATCAAATATTATGGGTGCATCTAAAAGACTTTGTGAAAAGTATATACAAAATTTTTCCTCATCATCTAATTCTACAAAATTCTCAATTGTAAGATTTGGAAACGTGTTAGGTTCCACTGGGTCTGTGGTACCTCTTTTTCAAGAACAGATAAAACAAGGTGGACCAATTACGATAACTGACCCAAAAGTTAGCCGTTACTTTATGACCATCAGAGAGGCGGTGGAATTAGTATTAATATCTTCTCAATTGGAAACAAAAAATGGAGAAATATTTATATTAGAAATGGGAAAACCTTTTTTTATTAAAGATTTAGCTAAAAGAATGATTAATCTACTAGGAGAAAAAGAGGATGAAATAAAAATTATTTATACTGGATTAAGAAAAGGTGAGAAGCTCTTCGAACAACTATTTTTTAATGAAGAAAGAGTTACTAACACAAATGTTAAAGGTATTATGTCCACTACAGATAAAATTTACAATGTAGACACATCAGACTACAGTAGTTTAGTATCGTACATTCAAAATAATAAAACCAAAAAAGCGATTTATCAATTCAAAAAAATGCTTCCTGAGTACAATGTAGATGTCAAAGATTAATATTAGAAAAGCAGTTGTATCTGTTTCAGACAAAAGTTTATTAGAAAAAATAGGAGAGTATTTTTTAAAATATAGCATTATTGTTATGTCTACTGGAGGTACTTACAATTTTTTAAAAAAGAAATTTCCCAAATTAAACCTTCAAGAAATAGCTGCTTTTACAAACTTTAAAGAGATTCTTGGTGGGAGGGTGAAAACCCTTCATCCTCTTGTTCATGCAGGGATTCTTGCAAAAAAAAATAACCCTTCACACCTTAAACAATTGAAAGAGCTTGGGATTCCCTTTGTTGATCTTGTTGTAATCAATCTTTATCCTTTTGAAAAAGTATCTAACAATAAGAAGAACAACCAATCTGTGTGTATAGAAAACATAGACATTGGTGGACCATCAATGATCAGAGGTGCTGCAAAAAACTATGAAAGTACAGCCGTGCTTACTGCACCTGAGCAATATGAAGATTTTATAAATGAAGCTGAAAAAAATAATAATCATATAAGTTTAAATACACGCAAAGAACTAGCTAAGTTAGCTTTTTGTAAAACCGCTTACTATGACAGTGTTATTGCAAACTGGTTCTTACAAAAAAATGAACTCTTAGGCATTACTCATTCATCCATCCCTTTAAAAAAAGAAAAAATACTTAGGTATGGTGAAAATCCACATCAAAAAGCTTCTGTATTTTCATTTGGAAGAAATAAGGTTACAAAAATTTCGGGAAAGGATTTATCCTACAATAATATATATGACCTTGAAATAGCAATAGAATTAGCTGATCAATTCGATATACCCTCTTGTGTAATTCTTAAACACGGTAATCCCTGTGGAGTGTCATTAAATAACAAACAAACATTAGCCTATAAAAACGCACTCTTATGTGATCCAATAAGCGCATTTGGAGGAGTTGTTGCTTTTAATCAATCCTTATCAAAATCAACTGCCAAAGAAATACTTAAGTTGTTTACAGAAGTGGTTGTGGCCCCAGATTTTGAAGATGATGCACTGAAACTTTTAATTAGTAAGAAAAAAAATTTAATACTTATAAAGTATTCATCTGCTAAAAAGAGAACTCTTTTTTCACTTAAATCTACAAGAAATTTTTTACTTGTTCAAGAGAAAGACCAGTTGCTTATATCCAAAAATGATATCCTTATTAAAACTAAAAGAAAAATTAGTGATAAACATCTTGAAGATATGATTTTTGGTTTTATTGTTGCCAAATATATTAATTCAAACGCAATAGTGTTAACAAAGGGTCTAAGCACCCTAGGACTTGGTATTGGTCAAACCAACCGTCTTTCTTCTGCAAGACTAGCCATAGAACAAATGAAAAAAAATTTTCCAAAAACTAAAGCGTTACTAGCCTCGGATGGCTTTTTTCCGTTTCCTGATATTGTTAAATTATGTTCAAAAAATAATATTTCTGGGATTATTCAGCCAGGAGGTTCTATTAATGATAAATTAGTGATAGAAGAAGCCGAAAAGAGTAACATACCTATGGCCTTCACTAGGACAAGACATTTTAAACACTAATTTTTCTAAAAGGAACCAATGATAATAATAAGAAAGTAGGAATAATCACAAGGCCATACCTGATATTTCCACTATAATCTATTGTTAGACTAACTAATAAAGGTCCAAGAATAGCGCAGATATTTCCAAACATTGCAAAACTACAAAACGCCGATAATTGATCGCTTGATTTAATTTTTTTAACTATGACACTTCTACTAGCTGCTTGAATAGGTCCTATAAAAAAACCAATAAGTAAAGCAAGTACCCAAAAAACTTCATAAGCTTTTGTAAAATATAAAAAAAATGTTGATACAAAAAGACTGAGTATACAAATTAAAACTGTTTTTTCTGAACCCAGTTTATCTTCATATGCTCCCAGAATTAAACACCCTATAATTCCAGATAAATTAATAAAAACACCAAGGAAAAGTATTTGGGACTCTGTAAGTCCAAATAGAAAAGATGCAAACATACTCGCAAAAGCAAAAATACTTATTACAGCATTATTAAAGAAAAAATAGCTGATTAAAAAAGGTGTAATCTTACTCTCTCCAACAGCTTTAAAAAAATCAACAATATTTGGTATAATAAATTTTTCGTGTATAAAGTTTTTAATGTGCGAGTATCCAAAAATTATCGTCCACAAAGCCACAAAGGGACCAATTAACAAAAATATAGATACATCAAAAATCCTATAATCATGAGATTTAGTTAATTCAAGTAAGAGAAAAATTATAACTAGCGAACATAATCCGCCAAAATAACCAAAGGCCCAGCCCAAGTTTGAGATTTGTCCCTCTTTTTTTTTTGGGGCTACTTTATGTAAGCTAAGATTGTAAAATAAATTAATCATCTCAAAACAAATGAGAGATAATATGATGACAATAAGAGGGTAAAATTCATTAGAGCTTTCGTTAAAAAAACATAAAGATGTAGTTGAAAAAATTAAAATTAAAAAAAACCACCCAAAAAACTTTGTTTTCAGGTTTCCAAAAATAGTTTTTCCCTGAACTAAAATTATTGAAAAAAGCAAAAAACTCAAAAGACTAGCTATTGAAATTGAAAAACCCCAGTTACTTGTTCCAATTTCTGGAGAAACTGCAATTTTTTTTGCGTAAAAAGCTCCATAAAAAAAAGTAAGAATCAAAGTTGGATAACAAGAAATTCCAAAGTCAAAAGAACACCATCCTCTTATTTTTTTATTTTTGAGATGTTCAATCATTAATACAATGTTAAGCAAAAAAATAGTTTGAGCAAATAAATATTAAATAAGTTCGCAGCTATTAATTATTTATAAATACTATACTTTAATAATGTTTTTTTTCTTAAAAATATAATATTTATATAAATACTATAAATTATTTATTTCCACATAATAATTTTAATCACAAAAACCACTTTGAAGTACGCAAGGATTTACTGATACTGACTCATCAGGGGTAGTTAGTGATATTCTTTCAGATACAGCTGGGACACTTCTATGAGATGTTTTTGATGGTAACAACTTCCTATTATTTCCATTAGTCATCCTATTAAGTGCACGAATCACTCCTGCTCGTGAATTGAAAGGTGGGAGTGGGTCTACAATTGTAAATATAAATGATCCCCCGACAAATGTATAGTTAGCGGCTGAGCCTGTTCCATTACCCATTGTTAGGGTGAAAAGATTGAGTGTGTGTGAGCCAACTCGCATCTCTGGAACTGTTCCTTGCCCAGTAAGTGTCAATGTTTCTGAGGCTGCAAGATTACTAAAACTTAATTCTGATGCTAAAATATCAATGGGTCCACCCCTTATTCTTCTACCACTTAGATTAACTGGACGATTAGTAACCGTCAGTGTTGCATTTCCAAGTATATAATTCGGATGAGCGGACTGTAATGAACCAATCGTAACACCTTTAGAACCTACTCCTGCGCTTCCAATACTCCCAGTCCCAGATAAAGTAATGGTATCTCCACCAACTGAGTTACTAAATGTGTTAAAAGCAGACGATCCTGCTATTGTGGTTGCATCATAATGTCTAGTTCCAGAAGCATTTGTTGTTCTTGGGTTAACATCAATAGTGTTTGTCCCACCTACTAAGGTATAATTAGAAGATTGAGCCCCAGAAAGACTCAAGGTTCCAACTGCCACCGACTTTCCAACACCAACATTAGAATTAGACATTGTTCCCGTACCGTTTAATGTAAGTGAATGTCCTAGCACTGTATTAGTTATACCATTAGTTTTTAAATCACCTGCTGAAGCATTAGTAGTTGCATCATATGTTTTTTCCAAATCTACATTAACCGGTCTTTGAGTTACTGTTAATGTTATTGTTCCCATAGAATAGTTTGAAGCATTTCCACTTGCACTAGCTAAGGCCAATGTTCCTGCTGTTACAGATTTATTACTCGCAACATTTGCATTGGCAATGCTACCCGTTCCGTTTACCGTGAGAACTTCACTACCAACACCTGTAGTTATAACTAGATCTGAGCCGCTTACAGTTGTTGTGCCGTCATACATACGCGAACCAGCTATATTTACTTGTCGTGAATTTATATCAAAGGTCCCACTTGCCAAAGAATAGTTTGAAGCTGAACCTGTACCGTCAGCTAATGTTAAAGTAACTAATGCAACAGTTTTCCCTGAGCCAGCAATAGCTGTTGCAACTGTTCCAGAACCTGTTATTGATAATGTCTGCCCTCCTGCTGTATTAGTAAATACACTTATATCCGAACTGTTTACAGTTGTTGTTGAGTCATAAAACCTTGAACCACTAATTGTTACTGGCCTTTGCGTAACAGTCATTTGATAGGCCCCGCCAACCAATGAATAGTTTGTTGCTACGCCTGCAGTACCACCTGACCCATTACCTAATGTCAAACCTGATGTATTAATAGTCTTATTTGTTCCAACGTCAGCTCCTGCGGACAATACTCCATTTCCAGTTAAGTTAAGTGTTTGTCCCCCTACTGTTCCTGAAATAGTAAGAGCGCTCGATGCAGCTGTCGCTGATGTATCATAAACTTTAGACCCGCTTAAAGAAATAGGTTTGGCGTTTATATCCAAGGTAGCCGATGTTAACGAATAGTTTGACGCCACTCCTGAATTGTCGGCTAATGATAATGTTCCTAAGGTAACTGATTGT
>MDSV01196547.1_pt1 | contig 10822 bp, 9 predicted proteins | sample 810851 | NCBI WGS metagenome assembly MDSV01 (sample SAMN05326640, study PRJNA326480) | marine metagenome | isolation source: seawater | place: Atlantic Ocean: North East | collected 2012 | reverse complement strand
TACTGTCTCGTCTTAATATTGATAAGCTCTTTACATTCATCTAATGAGATATGACCTTTAATAAATTGATTAATTTCATGAATTCCTATCAATTTATTAGCAGATAGACCTTTATTTAGTCTCAACTTATTAAATTTTATAACCTCTCCTAAGCAGTTTTCTTTAAACATAAGTTCAGTTCTATTTGAAATTTTTGGAAGTAAATCTATCCTTGGAATATCAATAAAAACCTCTCTTAAATCGAAATCCAGAAAGTCTGATTTCGTTTTGGCAAACCATTCAAATAAAGATTTTTTAGTTTTTAATTTTACCTCATATGCTCTTTGTACTCTTTGAGAGTCTTGCGGGGAAATTCTATATTTAACTTTAGGATCTAACTTTAAAAGTTTCTCATAAAACTTTTTAGTACCAAGTTTATTAAATAGATCCCTAACATTATTTCTTGTTTTAATATCAATCTTTGGAATTTTGCTAATTCCTTTTGTAATAGTATTAAAATATAGACCAGTGCCTCCAACAATAATTGGAATTTTTTTTCTCTTTAAACAAAGGTAAATTTTTTTTTTTACTTCCTTAAGCCAATCACCTGCTGAGAAATATTTTTTAACTGAAACTATGCCGTATAAATGATGTTTGATTTTTTTTACTTCAGATCCCCGTGGCCTAGAGGATAAAATTGAAAACTCTTTATAAATTTGCATACTATCAGCATTTATAATTTCTCCGTTTATTTTTTTCGCTAGCTGGATGGCTAATTTTGATTTTCCTGAAGCTGTAGGTCCTGCTAAAAGAATTATTTTTTTTGGCAAATTAATTTATCTTTACACCAAGGTATCTTCTTCGATTGTTTTTATTAATAATAGTCAATAGTAAAGTTTTTTCTCCTTTTTTGAAAATATTATTAACAATTTTATTAAGATCTGAAGAATTTTTTACAGAAGTTTTTTGAACTTCTAAAATTATATCATTCACACTTAAAAGATTTATCAAAGGACTTCGATTTGAAATTTCAGTTATTATAACTCCCTTAGTTTTTTTATTCAAATTTCTATTAGTGATATCTTGATCATTTAAATCTCTAACTGCAATTTTTAAACTTTGAATATCTATATCTTTTTTAACAATTTTTGGCTTTGTTTCTTTAAATTCTTCTGATGTTTCAAGTCTTCCTAAAGTTAATCTTTTTGAAATTAATTTTTTATTTCTCCAAATTTTAAGTTCAACACTTTTTCCTACTTCTGTACTTGCAACAACGTTTGGCAGTTTTTTCATTGTATTAATTTTTTTTCCATCAAATTCCAAAATTATATCTCCTGCTTTTATTCCAGATTTTTCTGCTGGACTATTTTGACCAACACTTGCTACGAGAGCTCCTGTAGGTTTTTTAAGTTTTTCAACGTCTGCAATTTCTTTGGTTACTTCTTGAATCCTTACGCCTAACCATCCTCTTTTTGTCTCTCCAAATTTTAATAATTGATTAATTACATTAGATGCCGCGTTGGCTGGTATTGCAAAACCAATTCCAATTGATCCAGATTGGCCGGGAGCTATGATTGCAGTATTAACTCCTATTACTTCTCCTTTAAGATTAAATAGTGGTCCACCTGAATTACCTTGATTAATTGATGCATCTGTTTGTATAAAATCTTCATATCGTGTTAAGCCTATTTGTCTGTTTCTTGCTGAGATTATCCCGGAAGTTACTGTTCCACCTAAACCAAAAGGGTTACCAATAGCTACGACCCAGTCACCCACTCTTGATTTAGTTGAGTCACCAAAACTTACAGGTTTGAATTTATCTTTGGTCTTCATTTTTAAAACTGCAAGATCCATATAAGGGTCAGCGCCAATTACTTCGGCTTTATACTCTTTATCACCAACTTTTATTAGGATATCTTCAGCATTAGCAATTACATGATTATTCGTAATTACAATACCTTCTTCTTTAATTATAAAACCAGATCCTAAAGAAGAAGCTTTTCTCTCTGTTGGTCTTTCATAATCCTTAAACATTTCACCGAATGGCGATCCTGGAGGAAATTGAAAGGGAAATTGATTAGTTGTAGTTTTTACAGTTTGAGTAGTTGAAATATTTACAACAGAAGGCATTAATTTTTCTGCTAAATCAGCAAAGGAACTTGGAACCGCCTTAACTTGAAAAGTCGTAAAATTCAATAAAACTAATAGGTAAATTATTTTTTTTAAAGTATTCATTTAATTTTTAATATACCAAATTATTAAGAAGCCAATAATCAAAAAAAATAAACCAAATGCTCTCAACTTATTTTCTGTTATATTCTTTATCATCTCCAACATATTTTTAATTCTTGACGGGAAAATGGCAAGAAATAATCCCTCAATAAAAAAAAGTAACCCGATTGCAGTAATAAGTTCTCTCACAGTTTGTTTGTTGTTTATCTCTTAATAGCAGGTTTTGCAGACTTGCCGAAAAATTTAAAGAATTCGCTATCAGGAGATAATACAAGTGAAGTTTCTCCACCAATTAAAGCTTTTTCATAAGCTTGCATTGCTCTATAAAATCCAAAAAATTGAGGGTCTCTTCCAAATGCATCAGCAAAAATTTTATTTCTTGTTCCATCACCCTCACCCTTCATAATTTCAGATTTTTTGTTAGCTTCCGCCAAAATTACAGTCACATCTTTATCGGCTGTTGATCTAATTTTTTGAGCAATCTCAGCACCTTGTGCTCTAAATTCTTTTGCTTCTCTCTCTCTTTCTGTCTGCATTCGTTTATAAATTGCATCACTGTTTGCAGGAGGTAAGTCAGCTCTCTTAATTCTAACGTCTACAATTTCAATACCAAAGTTTTGAGCCTCGGTGTTTACATCGTTTTGAATAATTGACATTTGTTTTGTTCTATCAGTTGACAAAAGTGTTGCTAGTTCTTGTTTACCCAAAACACCTCTAATTCTTGAATTTATAATTGTGGAAAGTCTTGATCTTGCAACTCTTTCATTTCCTACGGATATATAGAATTTTAGAGGGTCAACAATCTTAAATCTTGCTATTGCATCAACTATCAAACGTTTTTGATCTGCTGCAATAACTTCCTCTGGATCATTGTCTAAATTTAAAATTCTCTTATCTAAAAAAACAACGTTTTGGATAAAAGGTAATTTAAAGTTTAATCCGGCTTTAGTCACAATTTTTTTTGGGTCACCGAACTGAAGAACAATTGCTTGGCTTATCTCTTGAACAATAAATAAAGACTGAAATACAACAACTGCAATTAATACTATTGCTGGAATTATGAGTTTAATACCTTTCATTTAATTATTACTCCCTGATTTTTTTAACTCTGGTAAAGGTAGATAAGGAACAACGCCTGATCCTGATTCTTTATCTATAATAACTTTATCAATGTCGGCCAAAACTTTTTCCATTGTCTCTAAATACATTCTCTCTTGAGTAACTTGTTTTGCATTTTTATACTCGTTATAAATCGCTAAAAACCTACTAGCCTCACCTTCAGCTTTTGCTACTACTTCTTTTTTATAAGCCTCCGCTTGTTGCAAAACTTGTTCTGCTTCCCCTCGGGCTCTTGGAATTACATCATTAGCATATGCTTCGGCTTCATTTTTTGATCTTTCTCTATCTGCTCGTGCTGCCTGTACATCTCTAAAAGCATCGATTACTTGTTCAGGTGGATCAGCTTGTTGGGTTTGAACTTGTGTAATTTGAATACCCGACTCATATTCATCTAAAATCATTTGAGTAATTTCTTGTACTTCAACTTCAATATTTGCTCTTCCTTCAGTTAAAATTGTTTGGATATTGTTTTTCGCTATAACTTCTCTCATCGCTGTTTCTGAAGTTGCTTTTACTGTCTCAACTGGGCTTTGAATATTAAATAAAAATTTACCAGCATCTTTTATTACCCAAAATACTGAGTAGTTTATATCAACTATATTTTCGTCACCTGTTAACATTAAACTTTCTTCAGGAACATTTCCTACTCCAGAGGATCTTCCGGTATCACTTGCGGGTCTAAAACCAACATCAACTCTATTAACCTTAGTAACTTTAGGGGTTAGAACTCTCTCAATTGGCATCGGTAAATGATAATGTAATCCTGGTTGGGTTGTATTTACAAATTTTCCAAATCTTAAAACAACACCTTGCTCATCTGGTAATACTCGGTAAAGACCACTTGCAACATAAAGTCCTAAAATAATTAATAATCCAATGACTATTGGTCTGGATCCGCCAGATTTACCACCTGAAAATTTATTAATAGTTTTTTGTATATTTTTGATTATGTCATCCAAATTAGGGGGGTCTTGTCTTGAACCAGAACCATTACCACCAGGCATACGTCCACCACCTCCCGGTGGAGGCGATCCCCAAGGAGATTGGTTTTTAAAAATCTTATCTTTGAAACTCATTACACTTTATATAGTGACTTTTGCTTCAAAAACAAGTTATGTAAGAGCGGTATTATGTCTAAATAAAAATTAGAAATGAGCAAAACCATGAGAGAAAAGCCTGCTCCAAAGCAGTTCATTAAAACACCAATAAATGGGACTAAAAATACGATATTAGTTTCAAGTGCTAAAGGTGGGGTTGGAAAATCTACTGTCGCTATTAATCTTGCTTTTGCATTTCAAAATTTGGGATTAAAAATTGGAATTCTTGATGCCGATGTTTATGGGCCTTCTCTTCCAAAATTAATAAACTTGAATGAAAAACCAAAAAGTGAAGATGGTAAAGCAATGTTACCATTAGAAAAATATAATGCACAATTTATGTCCATGGGTTTTCTAGTTGATGAACAAACACCAATGATTTGGAGAGGTCCTATGGTTATTAGTGCAATTAAAACTATGACTCAAAAAGTTTTATGGAAAGATAGAGATGTAATAATAATTGATATGCCTCCAGGTACGGGTGATACACAATTAACTTTTGCTCAAGAAGTAAAGGTTGATGGAGCAATAATTGTCTCCACTCCTCAAGACTTAGCATTGCTAGATGTAAAAAGAGGAATTCAAATGTTTGACAAAACAGGTGTAAAAATTCTGGGGTTAATTGATAACATGAGTTTTTTTAAAGGGGATGACGGTAAGGAATATAAAATCTTCGGAGAAAGTGGAGTCAAAAAAACTGCAAAAAAATTCAACAAAGAATTTTTAGGTCATTTGCCAATAAATCAAGATTTAAGAAGTTCCGCAGATAAAGGTGACCCTTTAACACGTTATGATCCTGAGCATGAAGTTTCTAAACTATTTTTAGATATAGCAAATAAGATAAAATTATCATTTAAATAATACCTGTACTTAAACTATTTTATTTTTTCATATAGATAAAAAAATATATCGCTTTCAAAATTAATCATATTATTTTCGTAAATTAGGTGGCTCAGATCAGGATACCGAATTAATTGTTTAAACTTTCCATTATTGTATTCAGAATTTATTAAAGACTCTTTATTATCACTAAATTTATTCCTAATTGACTCATGGTTCATGGAAAAAAAGAAATTTGAAGTTCTATGTATGTGATCGATATAGTTTTTTGCTGTTTCAGGATTCATTTCCCCCAAGCTATTTTTATTTATCGCAAGATCAACGGAATTGTTTGAGATGCGCTCAATCTCCCAAGGAGGGAGAAAAATTAAATCAAAATTCTCTAAGACAGATTGATCAAATTTTTTTTCACCATAAAAAAAAGCTTTTTTTGATGTAAAACTTTTTGATAAAAAATAAGAAGCTAGAATTAGATTTTCGGGTATATCAATATCAATAAAAGTTATATTTTTTATTTTTTTCAAAATATAATATCCAAATTTTCCATATCCAGCGCCTATATCAAGTATTGTATTTCTTTTATTTTGATCAATAACACCAGAAAGAATTTTAGCGTAGATTTCATTGAAAAAACTACCTAAAACAAAAAAATTTTCACCTATAGTGGCACCTATTTGATTACCATGTCTTGGAAAATTTACTTCTGATAAATCTTCTTTTAAATTAAAAAATTTCCAAAAATTATATTGGCCAAGAAGCATTTCATCTTTTAAAAATTTTCTTAACAGGATATTTTTATTATACTTTTTTATCAAAATTTGATTTTCAATTCCTAGATAGTTATTCCAATTTCCAAAATTTTGTAAAAATAAAGTAAATTGTTCTAAATCATTTTTGTTGTAACTTTCAATTAAAAATTTAAAGTCTCTATCAATGTGTCTTTGCCATAGAGTTGATGGACGATATATTTCGTTTTTACTCACTTCTTCTTTTTTAATAAGCTTATAGAAGTCGAAAATTCTTTTTGCTAAATCTATTTCAGATTTATCAATTTTATTAAATTTATTAATTGTTAACTTTATTTTATTTTTTTTTGGAAATAATAGAAGTAAAAATCCTTTTAAATATGGATATAATTTTTTTTTAAGAGTTTTAATTAAAAATTTTTTTTTTAAAAGTGTTGTTAATGTATTAATAAAAACCATTTAAAGTTTAAACAATTTTTTCTAAAAACCCCAATGAAGTCATTAGCTCATTCCATTCTCTTTTTGATAAATCAGAGTTTATTTGATCACATTTTTCTCCATTAATCAGTTTTTTAATCACTTTTTTTCCTTTGGAAGATACATGAATAGCGCCTACTCGATAATCAAGAAAAGCTGCGTGGGTAATTGGAACCCATTTTTTTACTGTATCTAACATTGTCTCTGCATAAACACGAATTTCATATTGAGCATGGCTGTCAGCTCTTAAAAATAAGAAGTTTAAAAGATTTAATAAGTCGGTTTTCCAATACCATTGTGTATAAGAATTCAAAGTTAAATTCATTCTAGCCAGCTCTCTGGCTAAACCTGTTTTATTTTCATCTATTACAGTACCGTCATATTTTTCATTAAGCATCTTTTCATAATTATCGTAAGTTCTAGTGGCGTCCGCCTTTAAGATTTCTAAAACTTCATTTGCTTGTTCACCTGTAATTAACTCTCCTCTACCCTGTCTGTTGGATGTTGACTGAGCTGAAAGCTGACCTTTTTCTGGAATATAAAATTCTTTATCTAAAATAGAATATCTTGCAGAGTATTCATTCACATTTGCTGTTCTATGTCTGATCCACTGACGGGCAATAAAAATTGGAAGTTTGACATGATATTTAATTTCACACATTTCAAATGGGGTAGAATGCCAATGTCTCATTAAATATTTTATTAATCCTTCATCTGTTGAAACTTTTTTAGTTCCTTTTCCATAAGAAACTCTTGCAGACTGAACTATAGAACTATCATCACCCATGTAATCAATTACTCTTACAAATCCGTGATCTAATACAGGTAAGGCTTCGTAAAGTATTTTCTCTAGTTCAGGTGATGTAACTCTTTTAGTCTCATTCTTATAAGATTGTTGATCTAAAATTTCTTTTTTTTGACTTTCTGTCAGTTTCATAATTTTTAAATTATATAGATGAATAATGAAAGATTAAAAAAAATACACTTAATATTTTTAAAATGTGTTAATAAATCAAGCTTAATTTTTTTTATAAACAGCTAAGATACATTTACCTACTTTATATCTTAAAATAAAATCGATAATTGCTGAAATAGGAGTAAATATTTTGTCCCAAATAAAAATTTTAAATTTTGAAGGATATTCCTCTTTTTTGAAAAAAATTCTATTTAAAAAATATAAGAAATAACCAGAAGAGTCTAAATATTTAAAATTAATCAAGCTCAATTTTTCTATTTTCCTTTTAAAAAAGGTAGAGTCGTATCTTCTATGGTGACCGACATTTTTATCTAAATTGCTATAAATACTTTGGTGTGCTGGAACCATTATAATTAAAATTCCATTATCGTTAAGTTTTTCAACCGCTTTTCTAATCTCATATTCATCTTCCTTAATATGCTCAAGCACGTGCAAGTATAGTATTACATCAAATTTTTTTTCTATTTCACTAACATAATTATTTAAAACATTAATATTTTTGTTATCGCTATATTTTTTGGATAATCTTAATATATTTTTTTTGTCTTTTTCAGTTAAAGTTAAAGAAGTAATTTTTTTGTTAAAATAATTTCTTGTAAAGCTTCCGCATCCTGCGCCTACCTCTAATATTTCTCCTTTTAAATATTTTTTTATGAAACTTAAACAATATTTAATGTGAAAATTTGCTTCATCAAAAGTTTCTGTCACTTCTTCAGGGTAATCTAAATAAGTATCTTTATTTTGACTCATAAAATTATTTTACTTTCTTAATGTTAAATGAGCTATCATTTTTTAATTTACTAGAACTTAAAGCAATTAAAATTAATAGGTTAAAAAGCAAAACTATTATACTTAACACTATATTAAAATCCTCTAAAAAAAAATTTATTAAAGTCAAATATATTAATGAATAAAAGAATACTCTCTTATAAAAAACACCCATAATTCGTAACGAATGAGTAACTAAAAATAAAAAGTTTACTTGAGACTCTCCAAAAAATCTTTTAGCTCTCACAGCATAAACTCTATGAATATTTGTATTTTTTTTAACAGCAGCAGAGTATGCATGCCAAATGCTGTTATCAGATAAAAGTCTGTTTAAATTTTTATAAAAAAGGCAACTGTAATTTCCGAATGACATCCAGTGACCTGTAAAAAGAGAAGTTAATATGAGATGTATTTTGTAAGAAAATTTTATAAAAATATTTTCATTTCTATCTTTTCTGCATGATACAATGATTGAATTCTTATATTTTTTTGCTGAACGAAACATTAATTTAAGCGTGGTTGGATCATCTTCTCCGTCGCCATCCATTATTGTAATATATTCAAAATCTCTTTTTTTTTTATTCAAATAGTTTAATCCTATGGCAATAGCTTTTTGACTCCCGACATTTTCATTAAGCCTTAAAACTTCAATTTTTTTTATTTTATTGAATTTTTTTTTATTTAATGACATTTTTACGGTCGAAAAGTCATCTACAATTAATACTCTTGTTAAAAATTTTTTGCTAAATTTTTGATTAATCTTCAACAACAACTTGTTTAATGATTTCCAATCATTATAAACTGGTATTAAGATTAAATTCATTAGTATAATATTTATGGTTAATAATTTAAATTTAGATAAAAATAAAATCCATTGTATTTTTTTATTCATTTTAGCACTAAATTATTTAATTCCATATTTTTTATTTGGCAATATAACCCTATTTTCTCTTGATGCTCTAGACTCGGAAATTCCTTATAACAACGTGATAGGTAAAATTTTAGGAGGAGATTTTGAATCTATAAAAATATTTTTAAATGGTGAAATAAATATTTCCTACTTAAGAAGAATTTTCCATTCATATTCATTTTTATACTCAATTTTAAATTTAGAATTGGCTTATTGGACAATCGACGTACTAGTAAAATTCACTTCATATATATCTTTTTACTGTTTAGCTAAAAAAATTAATAAAAATTTTTTTGTATCTTCTTTAATTGCTTGTTTATATGCCTCATCAAATTTACCTACCCATGAAGGATTTGGTTTAGCTATTTTTCCTTATTTGATTTATTTGATGATTTTTAAAAATCATTTGAAATATAAACATTATTTTATAATTGTTTTTTTTGGCTTAAATACTGATTTTATTTTTACAGCTTTCGCATTACCAAGTTTTATTTTGCTAATACTAATAATAATAGGAAAAGAACGCTACATGCATGTTTTTAAAATTTTTTCATTATTTATAATTCCAATGATTGTATCAAACATAAATTTGTTTTACCTAAATTTTCAAGAAATTGATTTGCATAGAGTCGAGTTTATAAGAAAATCTAATTCTTTAACTGGGAGTATTATTTTTTTTATAAAAAGCTTATCAAATTTACCTACTAGCTGGGATTTTAGTTTTTTTAAAAAATTACCTTACACTTTGTTTTATGTGCCTGTAATATTTTTTAGTTTTCTTTCTAAAGATAAAAATGTCAGAAAAATATTGTTCGTTTTAATTTGCACTGCTATTTTACTTACACTTATCAAAAGTGAACATATTGGAAATTTTATAAATCAACATACTGGTTTAATTAGAAAATTATCATGGTCATATATGACTCAATCTTATAATTTACTTTTTTGTCTTCTTGCGATTTTTTTGTTAAATTTTAACAACATTCGTTCAAAAGTAATATTTCTATTTATTTGTCTAAGTGTTTTACTTTTTCAGATGAACTCAACTGTTGTCCCTTTTTACAAACAAAAAGTTTTAAAAACAATTAATTATAAAAATATCTATACTTTTAGAGGGTATTACAATTTTTATAATTTTGAAAAGATTCAAAAAACTGTAAAAGAGAAAAGAGTCATGTCAGTTGGCTTAGATCCAATGATAGCAACTATACATAATATATATGTTATTGATGGTTATCATTCAATCTATCCTCTAAGTTATAAGAAAAAATTTAGGAAAATAATTGAACCTGAACTAAATGCAAATAAGACATTTAAGGAATATTATGATGACTGGGGAAGTAGAATTTATACGACTTTGTACGAGCCTTTTAACATTAATAAAATTGAATTTAATTATGCTTTCGCAAAAAAATTGGGGGCAGAGTTTATTATATCAAAGTACAAAATATCATCTAATAAAATTGAGCTAATTTATAATGATTGTCTGAGTAAAAAAGGTATTTGCTTATACAAAATTTTATAAACATTGGTTTAAATTTTTTTTTTTTTATTTATAATGATAGTGCTGGTTATCTAGCTATGACGATAAACGAATTTCGTAATAAACATTACGGACGTGGGGGCAGTACCCACCACCTCCACCATTTACAACTTATGGGGGTGAATTAGGATCGAC
>MDSV01077119.1_pt1 | contig 10822 bp, 13 predicted proteins | sample 810851 | NCBI WGS metagenome assembly MDSV01 (sample SAMN05326640, study PRJNA326480) | marine metagenome | isolation source: seawater | place: Atlantic Ocean: North East | collected 2012 | reverse complement strand
GAAGGAGCACTTATGAATACTATGATCCAGAGAGAAAAACACCAATACATAAATGGCACATTAAAAATAAAGCAGTTTTTGAAGATGTTGGTCAATGGAAAAGACCTTGGTATTTTAAAAAAGATGAGTCTGAAACTATGTATCAAGCTGTTCAAAGGGAATCCAAACAAACACGACTGACAGCAGGAATTTTAGATGGAAGCACACTTGGAAAAATAGAAATTAAAGGCAAGGATGCATTAGAATTTATGAACTTAATGTACACTAATGCTTTTACAAAAATGAAACCAATGACATCTCGATATGCACTTATGTTAGGTGAAGATGGAATGATCATGGATGATGGCATTGTATGCAAGATAAATGACAAACATTTTATAGTTACTACTACTTCTAGCGGTGCTCCAAAAGTTCTCGCTCATATGGAAGAGTTCCTTCAAACAGAATGGCCTCATCTTCAAGTCTATTTAAACTCCATTACAGAACAATTTACCACTTTCAATATCAGCGGTCCAAAATCAAGAGATATTATAAGTAAAGTATTTACTAATGTAGATTTTACGAATGCTGCCTTTCCTTTTATGACCTTTAAAACGTTTGATTATAAAAATACTCGAGCAAGAATAATGAGAGCAAGTTTTACAGGTGAGCTTGGGTATGAAATCTATATTTCTCCCCAGCATGCTTTAGAACTTTGGGAGTTAATATTTCAATGTGGAAAAAAATTTAATCTAGTTCCATATGGAACGGAAACTATGCATTTGTTAAGAGCTGAAAAAGGTTATGTAGTTATCGGTCAAGAAACAGACGGAACAGTTACCCCTATCGATATAAATTTTAATTGGATGATAGGAAAAAATAAAAAAGATTTTATCGGTAAAAGATCACTAAAAAGAAAAGATACAGCTAGAGAAGGCAGAAAGCAGCTAGTAGGAATTATTCCATTAAACAAGTCTCAATTTATAGAAGAGGGTCAACACATTTTAGAGTGTGAAAATTTACCAAGCAAAATTACAACTCCAGTTTCTTACCTAGGACATGTTTCTTCAAGTTATCACAGCCCAAATTTAAATCATTGTATTTCTATGGCCATGATAAAAGGCGGCAACAAACTAATAGGCAAAAAACTATTTGTTTCAACCTCAAAAGGGACTAAAAATATTCCTGTAGAAATAGTAAATCCGGTTTTTATTGATCCAGATAATAAGAGGTTAGTATCATGACAAAAATACTATCACTAGAAGGAGTAGAAATTTTTCAAAAAAATTTTCAACAAGTATTAATCCGAGGTAATGGAAAGGAACAATTTAATCAGTCTATAAATAAAGAGATATCAATATTGCCTCCTCAAAAAAATCTTGAAATAATAAATAATGTTAAGCATATTTTTGCTAAAAATTCTTTTGACCAATGGAGCTTAATTTACTTAGATGATCGAGATTATAAAGACATTTTAAAACTAGTTTCGAATTTAAATTTGAATGACGAAATTCTTGCCTCTGATTATTCTTATGGACAAGTATATTTTGAAATTTATGGTAAAAATAAGAATGAATTTTTAAATAAGCTCACACAATTTGATTTACGCCAAACCAGATTTCCAGAATTTACTATGGCTCAAACTTTAATTGCAAGAATAGATTGTTCAATTTATAATTTAAAAGATAGGTTTTTAATTACTTGCAATCGTTCTTTCGAAGATTATTTTAAAGATAGACTTAAAGACACTGCAAGTTTAAACTGAAGTAATTATAAATATGTCAAAAAAATCTAAAATTATAATAGTTGGATGTGGTATCACTGGAGCCAGCACAGCTTATCATTTAGCTAAACTAGGTTGGAAAGATATAATTGTTCTAGACCAAGGGCCTTTATTTGAAACAGGAGGATCTACAACTCATGCACCTGGTGGAGTATTTCAAACTAATCCTTCTAGAATGATGTGTAAGTTTGCACAGTATACCGTAAAATTTTTATCTTCTTTAAACTATGAAGGAAAACCATGCTATCATCCAGTAGGCGGTATCGAAGTTTCTAAAACTAAAGAACGACATCAAGACTTGTTTCGTAAAATGGGTTTGGCACATAGTTATGGTTTAACTGAAGCTAAAGTTATTTCACCTGAAGAAGTTCAGAAAATGAGTCCATATATTGATCCCAAAAAAATTTTTGGAGGTTACTACGTTCCTAATGATGGGTTAGCTGCTCCAGTTAGAGCCGTTCGAGCTATGGCTAAATATGTAACAGATAAAAAAGCTGGAAATTTTATTGGCGAAACAGCTGTAACAGGTTTTAAAATCGTAAATAACCAGATTAAAGGCGTAGAAACTGAAAAAGGTATTTTTGAGTCTGATATAGTTCTCGTTGCAACAGGTATTTGGGCACCAAAAATAGGAAGGCTTGCTGGTATTTCTCTTCCATTAGTTCCTTGCGAACACCAAATGGTATGGACTGAACCTTTTGAAGAACTTAAAGAGTTTAAAGCTGATATTAAAGAGGCTTTAGTAAAGCACGCTTTGGTAAGACACCAAGATTATAGTTTATATTTTAGACAGTGGAATGATACTTATGTAATTGGTAATTATCGTCATGAACCTAGAATTTTAGAGTCCGAGGAACTTTTAAAACCTCAAGACGCAGAAGAAATGCCTTCTCTTGTAGATTTTAGACCTCAAGATTTTGAAGGCGCTCACAAAGAAACTAATTGGTTATTTCCTACTTTTGCAAAGAAAAAGATTACAAAAAAAATTAACGGTATTTTTTCCTTCACTAATGACGGAAATCCACTATTGGGAGAAACTTCCATTAAAGGATTGTGGTCAGCAAACGCTGTTTGGATAACTCATGCTGGAGGTGTTGGTAAAGCAATGGCAGAGTGGATAGTTAATGGTGAACCTGAATTAGATGTAAGAGAGGGAGATATCAATCGTTTTCATAAACATCATCATGTAAGAAAATATTTAAGAGCAAGAGGCAAACAAAACTATCGAGAAGTTTATGATATTATTCACCCCCTGCAACAAATGGAACAACCCAGACCTTTAAGAAGAAGCCCTTTTTATTCAAGACTTGGAGATCAAAAAGCTAAATTTTTTGAAGTTATGGGATGGGAAAGACCTCAGTGGTATGATTCAAATAAAGATTTATTAAAAGGTAAAAATTTTCCTAATAGAACAGGTTGGTCAGCAAAATATTGGTCACCTGTACAAGCCGCAGAACATTTAACCACAAGACAAACTGGAGCGCTTTTTGACATTACTGGATTTGTTAAAATTGAAATTAGCGGCAAAGGTGCATTAAATTTACTGCAAAAGGTTTGTACAAACAACATAGACGTAAAGGTGGGTAAAGTTGTTTATACGGTCATTTCAAATATATATGGCGGAATAAAAAGTGACTTAACAGTCAGTAGATTGGAGGAAGATAAATTTTGGATTCTTGCAGGTGCCGGAAACGGGATGATCGATTTATCTTGGTTTAAAGAAAATGCTCCAAAAGATGGCAGCGTAACTATTATTGATTGGACCTCGGCTTATGCAGGTGTTGGTTTGTGGGGTCCTAATTCTAGAAAAGTTTTAGAGAGTTTGTGTGAAGATGATGATGTTTCAAATGAGGCATTTCCATTCTTTTCAATTAAAAATTTATCAATTAGCCATATCCCATGTATAGCTGTAAGAATTTCTTATATTGGAGAATTAGGTTGGGAAATTTATACGCCTACAGAATATGGACTAACACTTTGGGACGAATTAAAAGAAAGGTCCCAAGAATTTAATATGATTTGTTCTGGAGCTGGAGCTTTTGAATCTTTAAGACTTGAAAAAGGTTACAGATCTTTAGGCGCTGACATTCATACTAACACTAACCCATATGAGGCAGGCTTAGGTTTTACTGTAAAATTAAAAAAAGAAACCAATTTTATAGGCAAAGAAGCTCTAATTAAGTTAAAGCAAGCAACTTCAAGCAAAAAATTGTGCTGCATGGTTATGGAAGATGATGAGGGAATGGCACTTGGCAAAGAACCTATCTATGATAAAAATAGTAAACCGGTAGGTTATGTTACAAGTGCAAACTACGGCTATTATGTAGATAAACATATTTTATACGGATATCTTCCATCTGAACATTCAAAAGAGGGAACAAAATTAGAAGTGGGGTATTTTGGAAAAAGACATCCAGTAGTAGTGACAAAAGAACCTCTGCTAGATCCAGAAAGTAAGCGACTTAAATCTTAAATATTATCAATACCAGTCAAATACTAATTTTTCATTGTTTTGAGTTCTAAAACATTGCCATGAGGATCTTCAATAAAAAATGTTTCTTGCTCTTCTTTTTGACCTTTAAATCTCGTGTAGGGATTATCAAGGTACTTAATCTTAGAATCTTTCTCTATATTATTTTTGATTTTTTCAAACACATCAGAGCTCAGATGCACTCCAAAATGAGGTACAGGAACTTTGCCCATGTCAACATCATGTCTCTCTCTTGGAAGTTTTGTTTTAGTATTATGAAGAGTAAGTTCATTGCCCCAAAAATCTATATCAATCCACTTACCCTCTTCTCTATTACCCAACTTGCATCCAAGAACATTTTTATAGAAATCTATAGCAGTCTCTAAATTGCCTGCTGGTATTGCTAAATGGAAAGGTTTACTCATAATTTGAGCGTTATAAATAATTCTTTAAATTTTTCAAGTAGTCATTATATACGTAGTATGAAAAGTTATTTAGAATCTATAAAATCTCGAGACCCTGCGGCAAAATCTTTATTGAGTATCATTCTCACTTACCCAGGTGTCAAAGCTGTATTCTTTCATAAAATTTCAAATTTTTTTTATATTGCGGGTTTTGATTTGATTGCTCGAATAATTTCTCAAACTGTTAGATTTTTCACCGGTATAGAAATTCACCCTGGAGCTAAAATAGGAAAAAATTTATTTATTGATCACGGAATGGGAGTTGTAATAGGAGAGACGTCAGAAATAGGAGATAATGTAACTATATATCACGCAGTAACACTCGGAGGTATTTCACCAAGTGTTAATAGTGACAATCAAAGAAATGAAAAAAGACATCCAACGATTGGAAATGATGTAGTAATAGGTTCTGGTGCTCAAATAATAGGTCCAATTAAAGTAGGAAGTGGCTCGAGAATAGCAGCCAATGCAGTTGTGGTTAAACATGTTCCTGATAATTCTACTATGGTTGGAATACCTGCTAAGGCAGTAAAAGTTGGAAACCAAGGAAATTTTAGACCATATGGGGTAGATGACAAAGTAAAAGATGAACAATAAAAATTGGGATCCAAATTTAACACCTGAACAAAATTATATTTTAAAACAAGAAGGAACAGAATCTCCTGGATCAAGTCCTCTCAATAATGAAAAAAGAGAAGGTTCTTATTATTGTGTTGGGTGCGGAACAAAATTATTTGACTCATCATCAAAATTTGAAAGTGGTTCAGGTTGGCCATCTTTTTTTAAGTCTTTACCCAATGTATTTGAAGAAAAAACTGATATGCACATCGGATATCCCAGAACAGAATATCACTGTAAAAAGTGTGGTGGGCATCACGGACATATATTTGACGACGGTCCCAAACCATCTGGAAAGCGATATTGTAATAATGGAACTTGCTTAATATTTAAACCAAATAACAAATGATAAGTTTTATAAAATATTTTTACCACATGTATTATAGGCCAAAAATATTTTTCCCAAAAAAATCTTATTCATCTTATGGTGAAGACAAAGTTATAGTTGAATATTTCAAAAATAAAAAAAAAGGTATTTATGTTGATGTCGGTTGCTACCATCCATTGGTTGGAAGCAATACTTATTTACTTTACAAAAAAAATTGGAAAGGTGTGAACATAGACGTTAATCAACTCTCAATTGATTTATTTAACAGAGCTAGAAAAGATGACGAAAATATTAATATTGCAATATCAAATACCAAAAAAAGGTTAAAATTATTTTTTAGGAGAGAAATAAATATGTTGAATACCGTCAACAAAAAATATGCACAGATGCATTTTAAAAAAGGTTTTAACGAAAAAGAAGTTAAAGCTGATACTCTTGACTCTATTTTAAAAAGGACACGTTATAAATTGAAACAAATTGATTTTCTTAATTTAGATGTAGAAGGAAATGAATTGAACGTTTTAAAATCTTTAAATTTTAAAAAATACAATCCAAAATTGATTTGTGTTGAAATTCACAATTACACATCTAAATCCAACAATAATTTAAAAAATAATTTGACGTATAAATTTCTTTTGAAAAAAAAATATAAACCGATTTGGAACAATGGATTTTCGTATATTTTTATAAAGAATTAAACTTCAAGTTAGTCTATTAGCCTACTGGTTGATTCGAAGAAGTTATTCACTGGTTGTATAATTTTACTTTGAATACAACTTGATCAATGGTTAAAGTTAATTTAGCCATGACTCATAAACCAAGGCTACACAAATTTGTTAGACTTTCTTTTCATCCACCATGAGAATAAAAAATGTTCCCCGTTTATTAATATTTCTTCTATTAGTTTTTTCTAATAATTTACATGCAAACTCAAACTGGTCTCCTGCATTAGAAGGTAATAAAATAATTCTTATAAGACATGCTTTAGCACCTGGCAGCGGTGACCCTGATGGTTTCAATATTAAAGACTGCACAACGCAACGAAATCTTGATGAAAAAGGAATTATTCAAGCCAAAAAAATCGGCAAATTATTTATAGATAATCAAATTCCAATAGATAAAGTTTTATCTAGCCAATGGTGCAGATGTAAAGATACTGCTTTATATGCTTTTAAAGACTTTAAAGAATTTTCAGCTTTAAATTCAACTTTTTCTGCAAGATTTAGTAGAAACGAGTCTAAACAAGCAAAAAAATTAAGGCGATACGTAAAAAAATGGGATGGCAAAGGAAAAAATTTAGTTTTGGTTACTCACTATGTGATTATAAGAGCTATGACCGGTAGAGCACCTAATTCTGGCGAAATAGTAATAACAGACAAAAATTTCAAAATTTTATCAACGATTAAAACTAATTAAAAAATATATAATATAAAATTACAATAATTATAGAATATTCGACTATGGTTTTAATTATTTTCAATTTATTTTTATTTTTAAATTTAGAATTTATGTAAAGCGATAGTCTAGCGAAGACTAAGTGCACAAAAATTACGCTAAAAGCAATTCCACATAATACATAGTAAAAAGAAAAATTTTTAATTCCATAATAGCAAGCTGCTAAAAAGGTCAACCAAGATATATTTGACACAAATAAAGTAATTAAAATTCCAGATCCTTTTTTGAAAAAACTTTGTGACTTAATGAACGAATAAGACCACAAAAGTGTAAATAAAAAGCCAAGGTATTTAATTATCATGAGCCAATATTGTAATTGCGAGAGATACCAAAGGCAAATATAAAGAGAGTATGATTATTAAGCTAGCTTTTGCTTTTGGAGCGGGGTTTATAAGTTTTTTGACCCCTTGTGTGTTACCAATTATTCCAGGTTATATTTCTTACATAACCGGCAAAAATTTAAACGAAATAGAACAAAATAAAACAATTGTACTTTACAAAACAATTTTATTTTCTTTAGGATTTTCATTAGTTTTTATTGCTCTAGGTGTTTCTGCATCCGCGGTAGGAAATATTTTACTATTTTTATCTAACGAATTAAGAATAGCAGCTGGAATTATAATCATTTTATTCTCTTTACAAATGTTAGGAGTTTTAAATTTTCAATTTTTAAATCAAGAAAAGCGAATTGACACGAAAGGATATAAAGACAATTATATGTTTCCTTTCGTAGTTGGAGCGGCTTTTGCTTTTGGTTGGACACCATGCATCGGACCAGTCCTAGGTTCTATTTTGGCTTTATCTGCTACAGAAGCATCGATAAGCAAAGGGATTTTTTTGCTTTCGTTTTATTCTTTAGGATTAGCTATTCCTTTTATTTTGTCTGGCTATTATATGAATAGCTTTTTAGTTTCTAAGAAAGGTTTTGGTCAATACTACAATAGGATAACTAAAACAGGTGGTGCTATATTATTAATAACAGGAATTTTAATCGCGACTAATCAAATTCAAGTTATTAGTTATTATATTTTGACAACCTTTCCTTTCCTTACTAGTCTAGGTTAATGAACGATATAACTATTCTTGGAATATTTGTTGCGGATATTAGTTTTTCAGGAAATAAAATTCCAAACACTGGGGAAACAATTTTGGGTGATAGCTATAATATTGGACCCGGTGGAAAAGGATGCAATCAGGCCATAGCAATTTCTAGGTTGGGTGGAAAAGTAAATTTTATTTCTAAGTTAGGTAACGACAATTATGGTAAGCTTGCGATAGATAAACTTAAAAAAGACAACATAGATACTTCAAATATAATTATTTCTAATAAGCATAAGACCGGAGTTGCTGGTATTCATGTAGATAGAAATACTGGGAAAAATGCCATTACTGTTGTTAGAGGAGCTCCTTCCAGTTTAACTACTAAGGAAATTGATACAAACTTAATTAAACAGTCAAAAATATTTTTAACACAATTAGAAATTCCTATAGAAGTCACTTTACATTGTTTGAAAGCTGCAAAAGAATTTGGCTTAATAAATATATTAAATCCTGCACCAGCATGTGAACTAAGCAGCGATTTTTTTAAATTGGTAGACTATTTTACTCCAAATGAAACTGAAGCAGAGTTTTATACTGGAGTCAAAATCAATGATGAAAGTGATGCAAAAGTTAGTGCAAAAAAACTAATAGAGATGGGTGTCAAAAAGGTAATAATTACTTTAGGTGAAAAAGGATTATTTTATTCAGACGGTAAGGAAGAAATTTACATGAAAGCAAGTGCAGATAAAGCAGTTGATACTACAGGAGCAGGAGACGCTTTTAATGGAGGTTTTTCGTTCGCATTACTAAAAGGAAAAAGAATAAAAGAATGTTTAGAAATAGCGAACAAAGTTGCCGGACTTTCAACTACAAAGCTAGGCGCGGGTGACTCAATGCCAACTTTCAAAGATATTAATTTGAAGGTTTAAAAATTAAACAAAGACCATTGTTGCAAAATCTTTTTCCCGTAGTACTAGGCCCGTCATTAAATACATGACCATGATGAACCCCACATTTTGCGCAATGGTATTCTGTTCTAACCATTCCAAATTTACGGTCAACTTTTGTCTTAAAAGCTCCTGGCAAAGCTTCTGAAAACGAAGGCCAACCAGTCCCACTATCAAATTTTGAAGTAGAAGCAAAAAGTTTTGCTCCACAGTTAGCACAATGATAAAAGCCTTTTCTTTTTTCTCTATTTAATTCACTTGAAAAAGGTCTTTCAGTTCCTTCATTGAACATTATATTTTTTTGTTCATCAGTTAAGTCTTTATTTAAAAGGGTTTTAGTGGCTGCTTTAATAAAGTTATAAGGTAATAACAAGGAAGAAATTAATGATAATCCTATTAATTTTAGAAAGCCTCTTCTCATTAAGAATTTAAAAGTTTATCTAACTCACCGCTTCGGTTAGCTTCTTGAAGTTTGTCGTTTCCTCCAATGTAGTGATCACCAATAAATATTTGAGGAATAGTTCTTGCTCCATCAGTTCTTTGCAACATTTCTTTTGCTTTAGCTGGATCTTTCCAAATATTCAATTCTTCTATTTCAACATTTTTAGTTTTTAGCAAGGCTTTAGCAGCTTCACAAAATGAGCAAGGATCTCCAGTGTACATTGTGACTTTTTTCATAGTTAATATATATCAGTAATTTTAATTTTTTCCCTTATTTTTTTTCTTTCAATCTTGAATTTTTTTCTATGTTTAATGCTTTTATTATGAACTCGTTTTCTCCAAAGTCTAAACGAAGTTGGTTTTAAGCTTTTCCTCATTAATTTAATTACTTCTGATTCTGTTTTTCCTGTTTTCTCTTTAATCTCTTCGAAAGTAATACGATCAGCCCAAGCAGCCCAAATTATCCAATTACCATCCTTTTCTTTTGGTTCAGGATTTTTAACTTTAGTTTGAGGAATTAAACTTTTCTTCTTCATTAATTCATATATAGTCATTAAAATAATGTTTCCCACAGATTTTTTAATTTTTTTACAGATAATATTATTTTTATTTATAACACCTGGCCCTCCACGGGTCGTGATAGTGTCTCATACGTTAAACTATGGAATTAAAAAGTCTATATGGACAGCATTTGGAGATATATCTGCGAATTTATGCCAAGGTATTTTGGTAGTATTTTTTATTGGAACTTTTTTAAGTGATAATCCAAATATTCTTCAAGCTTTAAAATGGGCTGGGATTTTATATATCATCTACTTAGCTTACGATACTTACTCATCTGAAATTAAATTAATTAATTCTGGAAACAAAAATTTAAAGTCAAAATTTTCCTTTTATAGAGATGGCTTTCTTGTTGCTGGCTTAAGCCCAAAATCAATAATATTCTTTGGTACAATATTTACTTCATTTATTGATTTTACATTAAATTATACTGCCCAATTTTTAATTTTAATAATCACTTACATACTTTTGGATTTTATAACTTTAATGATTTACGCTTTTGCAGCAAACAAAGTTTCTATTTGGCTTAAAGGAAATCCAAAAATGTTAAATACAATCTCAGCGTGTGTACTTATAATCATAGCAATGTATATTGCTGTGACACAAAGTTATTAATTTACTCTTAAGTGTTGTCATAAAGCTCATTTCTTGCTTAAATAATTAAAATTAATTAATTAATTAACAAAGGGGAACTAATGAATAAACTAGTAAAACTATTTACTATATTTATTTCAG
>MDSV01016940.1_pt1 | contig 10822 bp, 11 predicted proteins | sample 810851 | NCBI WGS metagenome assembly MDSV01 (sample SAMN05326640, study PRJNA326480) | marine metagenome | isolation source: seawater | place: Atlantic Ocean: North East | collected 2012 | reverse complement strand
TAATGGAACCCAAAAAATTAAAAAGCAGCCAGATGGAAGGTTATTGGTTTCTGCCAGAATGACCGATACGTTGCAATTCGAACAATGGCTTAAAAGTTTTGGTGCAGATGTTGAAATATTGGAACCAAAAAAACTAAGAAATAAATTTAAAAAACTAGCAAATGATTTAACAGAAAGATATTTTTAAAATATAAAACTTGCAATAAAAGTTAATAAAAGAATAATTCCAAAAATCTTAAACATCCCGCCGATGGTTGAAAAGAAGTCGTCGAAATTATCTTGATCGTAATTAAATTCATTTTTTAAATTTTGACTCTTCTCATCCAAATGCGAAATTTCTAACCTATCTTGAAACCAATCCGGTACATCTCCTGTAAGTTTTGTATTTAAAATATTTTCGACTATAAAAATTCTTGAAGAATTTCTCAGAGTGCAATAAGCAGATAATTTTCTTATCTCTCCGTCTTGGATAACATTGATTGGGAAAATTTCTCTTTCTGTAACAGTCCCTTTTTTATCTAAGTAAGATATCTTCATTATCTGCTTTCTTGTTATTGCATTTTTAATATCTGATCTTACTTCATAAGTTTCTTTTATTTTTTTTTGATGCAAAAAATCTTTTGAATTTATCTTATTTTTCTTAAAATGTTCGTGCGGTTTGTCAGTTCCTAAATCAAATGCTACCCATTGCCCTCCTGGCATTTCTCGAAGACTAATTCGTTGTCCACATTCTTTACATTTTCTTGTGTATGACATTTAGTTGATACTCAAACTACGCAAGATCTCTTTTACTATCTCTTTAATTACTGGAACTGATACTGAATTCCCAAATTGTTTATAAGCTTGTCCATTACTAACAACAATTTTGAAATCTTCTGGAAAACCTTGTAGTCTTGCCGCTTCCCTAGGGGACAACATTCTTGGATTTTTGTTTTTTTGTTCAATTAGAATTTCTGACCCATCTTTATAATAACGAGCTGAAATTGTACTAGTGTATTCTGCATCTCTATTGAAACTGGAATAACCAAACCCTCTGCCCATGTCTCTGTTTTTTTGTTTACGTTTTTGATGACTATCCCACAACCTATCAGAAATTGTCAGTTTTCTTGCAGCTTTTTTGTGAAGAATTGCTCCGAGTCTGGTCTTTTTATTAAGAGGCTGAGGGAAATTAAATTTCAAATATTTTTTAAAACCTACAATATAAATTCTTTCTCTATTCTGCGGTAATCCAAAATTTTTTGAATTAAGAACTTCTATATTAAGGCTTTGATAACCTAATTCATTAAGAGTTTTAATGATTGTATTTAAAGTTCTTCCTTTGTCATGTCCTCTTAAGCCTTTAACATTTTCCAAAAGAAAAGCCTCTGGTTTTTTATGCTCAAGAATTCTTGCTATATCAAAGAATAAGGTACCGCGAGTATCTTGAAATCCTTTTTTTAATCCAGCTTGAGAAAAAGCCTGGCAAGGAAATCCGGCAACCAAAATATTATGTTTTGGAATATTCTTTTCTTCTATTTGAGTAATATCGCCATGAGGCTCTTCCCCAAAATTTGCTTTGTAGGTCTGAATACAATACTTATCAATCTCAGAAGAAAAAACACATTTACCTCCGAGCTCCTCTAAAGATATCCGCATCCCTCCTATGCCTGCAAAAAGATCGATAAAAGAGAATTTATGTTTCAACTTTATCCTCGAGCTTTTCAATATCTGCTGCGGATAAAGGTTTTTGTGTTTTATGTGTCATAAATTTACTCTCATCTAAATCATCAATAGGAACGACATCGATAGTTTCCTCGACTGCTTGTACCTCGTCACTGAGTGAGCTGAGCTTACTATAGACCTTTCTAAAGCTATCACTTGCGCTCAATAGGTCTTTTCCACCTTTTATGAAGTTTTGGTTAAAAGTTTTGAAACCTTGATGTAGTTTTTTTAAGGATTTTTTTACATCCGAGATATTTCTATAAAGATTTCTTTCTTTCCACATCATTGATACTACTTTGAGGCTAGAGGTTAAAGAACTGGGAGTAACAAGTATTATCGGCGTTTTATTTGATTGATTTCCAACCGGGAATCCTTTGTAGCACTGTTCCAATAGATTTTCTTTTTTATTAACAGCGTTTGCGTAAATATTATCATTCGGCAAAAACATAAAGATCATTTCAGCAGTATCAATGCCCTCGATATCTGTGTAAGTTCTACTGGATAACTCTTTAGCAGTTTTTTCTACATCGTTTGCAGATTGTTGAAAAAAGCTTTCTCGCTCCTCTAAATCATCTGTTTCATATGCTCTTGTGAAATTTCTAGAATTGAATTTTGCATCAACTATAACAGCTCCCTTGTTAGGCAGTTTTACAATGTAATCAGGTCTGCCCTCGGTAGTACCTCGGTTGTAAATATATTGTTCGCCCTCTACTAAACCACTGCCCTCAAAAATAAGTTTAAGTAGATCCTCCCCATGTTGGCCTTGTTCGATGGGCGAAGTAAAGCTTTTATAAATCGAATTAATTTGAGTTCCCAAATCCCCTGTATTCTCTTCACTTTTGACAACTTTATCGTAAACGTCTTTAAGAGTTATCTCCTCTACAAAAGATTCTTCCTCTAATTCTGTTTCCTCAGTAAAAGAGTTTGTTCTGATATAAAAAAAATAAAAAGCTATGCCAAAACCAATAATCGAACCCAAAAGAAAAGCAAACGCACTTACCATAAACAACATATCCATAATATTAATCCTCCATTGGCGTAACACTTAACAGTTGTTTGCCGCCTAAATATTCAATTAAAGCTGAACTAGAGTCTTCTCCAGAGTTTTCTAAAACAGCTGCTTCACCAATTGCTCTCTTCTTTTCTATCATTTCATACATCACTTCTTCCAAAGTATGGGCATAAAAAAGCTTGTAAACTTTAACAGGATCCTTACGGCCAATTCGATGGGCCCTTTTAATAGCTTGATCTTCTGTAGCTGGCCCCCAGTCTGGTGAATATAAAATAACATTATCAGCTGCTTGAATGTTTAAACCCGTTGCGCCAACTTGGTAATTCAGAATTAAAATGCCTCCCTCATCGTAATCAGAAAATTCATCAATAATTTTTTGCCGATCTTTTTGATCAACCTCGCCTGTTATGCTGCCTATAAAATGGTTTTTAAATCGTTTACTTAAATCCTGGGTCATCAGATTTATCATGGGGATCCATTGAGTGAAGATTATGGATTTTTGATTTTCTGATTGCGTTAAGATTTCAATTAATCTTTCATACTTATGACTATTCGCAATGGGATTTAAAGGCTGCCCTTTTTTAAAATCATCCAGTTCGGGATGCGAACATATTTGTCTCAAGGGAACTAGATCGGCAAAATTTGGTAAGCGGTCATCGCCTATGGCTCCGTGAATACCCGTCCTAGTCCTCTCGTAAATCATCTTAGCAGTTCGAGACATCTCAATAGCAATTGGGTTAATAACTAATTCAGGTAAATCCTTAGCCACATCTTTGGTTTTTCTTCTCAACATGAGCGAAGCGGTCTTATCCGCTAAGGCCTCTCCACCTAATATAGAGTTATCATAATTTTCATTAAATTCTTCCAAAGAACCAAGGTGACCAGGTTGAACGAAATCGTAAATTGTCCACAGGTCTGTCAGGCGATGTTCAAAAGGCGTTCCAGTAATCGCAATGCCTGCTTTTTTGTTAATATCTCTTGCGGATAGAGACCTTTGGGAAGTCGGATTTTTAATGCTATGAGCTTCGTCTAAAATGACCAAATCCCAATCAAATTGTTTTAAAAAATGCACATCGCTGCGCAAAGTCTCATAAGAAGTGAGTACTACCTGCGACTTTTTGTTTCTGAATTTTTCCGTTTCTAATTCACGGTATGGGCCGTGGTGAATATATAAATCAACGCCATCGGTAAATTTCATAAATTCTCTTTTCCAATTTTCAATCAAAGACAAAGGTCCTACAATCAGGCTGGGTTGCTCGCCTTTTGCCAAACGATCGCAGACCAATCGGATTACTTGGAGTGTTTTCCCTAATCCCATCTCATCGGCAAGCACGACTCCGACTCCAGCATTTACAAAGTTCTTCATCCATCTAAAGCCTGTCGTTTGATAGTCTCTTAATTTAATGTTCGGATCACTTGTAAAGAAAGTCGTGCTTTCACTAGATTGATCGATTGCATTAAGCATCTCTTCGTTATCGGCGGAAAAATCACTAAAATCTATTTGAGCTGCCAAATCTGAAGATTTTAGTTTCAAATACTCGCTGAGGCCAAAAGGTCGATGAGGATCAATTCCTTCGGATTCAAACAAATCACGAACAAAGTTTTTTTGGGGCAAAGAAAAGACTTTTAATTTATCTGTTACTGCGTGATCTCTTTCAAGGTATTCAGCTAAAGAACCTAAAATCTTTTTTTGATCATCAGTCTCATCAAAATAATCTAACGAAAACATTGGATAGTCACTCGGATTGAGTTTAAAACTTACTTTAAGCGGCTCAAATTTACAGCCAGGTTGAATGATTTTGCTAAGTTTTTCGAAGTCCTTAATATCGGTTTTTGTTTCTGAGGTATCTTTGGGATAAACAAGGTTATAAATCTCATAAAAGTTTAAAGACATTGGATTTTGTTTTTCGTCAGAAAAGCTTATTCTGTTGTTTTGAATTTCCCAATTAAGCATCGGTTAGCATCCTTTTTTTTAGTTCTTTTACGGTGAAAGGTCTATTAATCATATGATCTCCTTTATGCAACATGGCGTGACAGTTTGGGCATACAGGTATCAGATCTTTTTCTATGTTTAACTGATAATTTGATTTTAATTTGCTTATAGGAACTGTGTGGTGAATGTGAATAAAATCGTTTCCTATCTCTCCGTATTTCTTCACAAAATTTAAATTACACACAGAACAGTCATAACCATGAAAAGCAAGTGCCATTAGCCTGTTTTTTCGAGAGCGCTCATACTTGTTGACTTCAATACGAAGCTTTTCGCCTTCTTTGACGGATTCCTGTCCACTTACTTCTGAAGGGTCTAGCCAAAACTCATTGGTAATTTCCATTTCCTTTTCAAGCGCAAGATTTATTGCTTCCTTCTTGGCTAAAGAAATTAAAAACTTATTTTTTCCTTCTATAAATTTTCTTTCAAAGATAATAACGTCCCCGACAGAAGGATTATTCTCTTGCAAAAATTCTCTTGCCCATGAAAGACGATATTCATTTCTAGTGCCGCCATGTAATTTATTGTTGTAATAAATGAAACGAAGTTTGTATCTTTTGTTATTTTGTTTATCAAAAAAGTCCAGTATCACATCCGGATTTAGACTAGTTTCATCCAAAAGTCCAAAAAAGAGATGCTTATCTTTTGGTATTGTTATGCCCACTTGATGACTGCCCGTTTTACCCAAATCGTTAGCTGTAAGTTCTTTATAGAATTTATCAATATAGGTTCTTTCATCAACTAAAGAGATCATCAACGAAAGTATTCTAGTAATTGCTCTCAGCATATGATGAGTTACTTCTTCTTGATTGAGGTCTTCTTCTTTAAGGGCTAAATAATCAGAAACAATCGAGAAACTTAAATTTCGCCAGTGCTCTTTTGGCCAAACAAGTAATTTATTATGAATTGACTGTTTTTCATTAATCACAAAATCAAATTTTCCTCTCTCTGAAAAAACCTCTTTGACAATGGTTTCAAAATTTCTTTTCCAATTTTTTGAAGAGGTTTCCAAATGCCTTAGAAGTAAAGCTGACTTATCTCCTAAAGAAAATGTAGACACCACCCTAAGATGTTCCAATTCGGAAGAAATTTCAAAAGGATTATCCTGGATGAAGTCAAAGTGAGCCGTTAATTTAGGTTTAGACTCAAGATTGTTGATAAGGCTTAAATTAGCTGGCTCAAATCCAAAGCTAGTAAGGCTTTGTTTTATTTTTGACTTATCTATTTCCATTGAAATTAAGCTTCTATTTCTGAGTCTGTAAGCTCAGGAAAAGTATCCATCAAGCTTTCTAAATTTCTAGAAGCAAGATGACGAAAATCTTCAAGCTTTCTTTGAATATCTGGAGTTGTATAACTCAACTCTGCTTGAGCAAGAGCATAAAGAAGTGCATCTAAACCTTCTACGATTAATTTCTCTTTTTTGTATTTAACGTAAATTTTTTCATAAAAAGGGTGTTTGGTATTGATAATAACCCCATTATGATTAACCTCTGATTCTGACAAAGCAGCTGGTTCATAAAGACAATTGTTGGAGACTTGTTCACTTGGTTGTACATAAACTTCACCAGATTTTTCCACTTCAGAACTGACCAATTTAATACCCGATTGCTCGCCCTCTTTATTTTTGATATCGGCTTTATTTTTTCCAGTAGTATCCAGAATAGTTGAAGTATCTAGCGTTGAGACAACTTCTTTTATTGCTGTATTCGAAGAGGTATGGATATCTGTCGCTTGCCCTGCAATTTTTTTCTGTTTAGGACCTCTATAAGCTTTTTCTGCAGCCCTTCGAGTAGCAAGGAGAGCCCCAGATTGACCTTGACCTCCCAAGATATCATTTTTAAGAGCTAGAGGAGTAACAATTCTGGACTTCTTGATATCTACTTCAAAAAAACCATCAAGAGCTGGAACAATGTTTACTTCGCCTCGAAAAAGAGAGCCGTGAGGCTCTTTCATAAGGCCTAAAAGTGTTGGTAAAGAAAGTAATCGGTCTTCTCTAAAGACATAAATACCTTGTAAAGGATTTCTTATTTTAAGTCTTTTACGTTGTTCATCGTCTTCAGTGTCCTTTTCGCGAGGCATAACATAGCCTCTGACATCAATGTTTTCATTATGAATTTTTGAAGTCTTTAAATCTTCAAACGCAACTTTTAAAATAGCCTTTTCGTTGGCTTTGACAAAGTCTTCACAAAAAGGATCCCAACCAAGTAATGGTTCGTCGTTCATGGTTATGTTTACCCTTTTGGGTTCTCCTCGAAAATCTTGTAAGAATCTGTAAAAAACAAGATCCAAGTGATCAATCAGACGTTCCTTGATGGATTCAATATTTTTAAAAGCAAACTTGCTGGTTTTATCGTGATAATCCTTTTGCACCCTATCTACAGACTTCCAAATTACAATAGTTCCCGATTTATTTTCTGCAACCTGATCGAGCCATGCTACTTCATGAGGCTCTGGTGAATCCAATTCACATTCCCAATTAGCGTAATTGTCCAGATCCATTGTGATACGTAAAGGTTCGGCATCATCTTTAGATCTACTAACAACAGCTACTTTTTTGCAATGGGCTGTGGACGCAGTTTTCAAACCCATGCCAAATTTTCCTAAAGAAGGATTGCTGGTTTTCTTCCTATCATCCGCTCCATATTTAAGAGCGTTAATAAGCCCGTCCTTATCCATGCCACAACCATCATCTGCCACATAAAAAATTACGTTGCCTTCGTTATCTAAGTCTAAAAATACTGAAATATTTTTAGCACCAGCCTCAATAGAATTATCGATTAGGTCAGCCACAGAGGCTTCGATGGTATAACCGGTATCTCGCAGACTCATTGCGGTTTTTTCTGCGTCAGCTTGAATTGGTATTCTTTCTGATTTCATAATTTACTCCCGAGATTATTCATCTCTAACAATTTTTAAAATTTTAAATCCCTCTGGATCTTTTGCTGAAGAGACATAGGAATCTTTTTTCTTTTTAGAAGATGATGATCTTTTAATTGTTGGTTCCCAATTTTCTATTAGGTCTTCAAATTTCTTTGGTAAATCACCTTTCGGTTCTAAAAATAGTTTTTCTACTTCATCACGATTTAGCAGTCCTTCTTGCGCTTGCCCCCAAAAACATGCGCGCATTCTTTTCCAATCGGCCCATTCATCATCAGTCCATTTGTCAGCATCTTTTGCTGTGGCATGAAAATGAAAAGCCAATGCTCCGCACATTTTCCAAGTTACAGATCTTGCATTCATTGTATCCTCCCAAATTTAACGACTAAGTTTTTATCTGATTCTGATATTGCGTCTCTCATAGCGACAACTAGATCTAACGTTTCTTGATCGTAAACTTCCAGAATTTTTTCATCAACAGATTGTCCTAAATCAGGAATTATGGACTCATGCCATTCTATTGATTTTCTTATCAACTCTTTAAAGGAATTTAATTCATCACAATTAATCATTAACTTGCCCTCAAATATTTAAAATTGGTTTTTCGATGTGACCTCAATGAAGAAACATTGGTTTTTAGATTTTTTGATAATTTCATAACTGTTATTAGGACATCGCGATTTACTATGATTGCGGTTCCTTTGAGTTGTTTTTCATATTTTGAAAAAAATTTTCGAAAATACTCATCTTCGTGAAAGTATTTATTTATACAATTTTTTGTAATAAGAAATCTTTTATCTCCATGCGTATTAGATTTAATTCCGTAGTTATAAATGAATTCAACGATTTCTTTATTTACGCCCCTTTGTTGGCACCTAAATAAGGCATGTTTTGTAAAAAATAATTTTTTCATGTGATTATATTATCAATATTTTTCGCTTTGTCAAGTTTTTTTATGTGTTAAATCATTATATTTTTTTCGCTTTACAAAAAAATAAAATGGTTTATTATTCTTTGTATCTGATTATGAAAGAATTTGACGACGTATTAATAAGATCTTTTCTTTATTTAAAGAACCCCTTCCTCGATGGTGGACAAATAATATCTCGACTCAATCCTGTATGGATGGATGAAGCAATAAGAAAAAGTGATGGGAAAATCAAAGAAAAATTTTCAAGTAACTCAGATTTAATTGTAAGTCAGCATAATCTTAAATTAATTGCTTTAATGATTAATGAAGATTCATTTATCCATAATGTATTCTGGAACTCTTTTGCTGAAGCTTGGGGCGAGTACGTTGACCTTTATCTTCCTTTTAACACGTCTGAATTAGTTTCTATTCTAAAAAAATTTAATGGCAGCGATAGCCCTCCATCTTCAGAGATTGAAAGACAGGAACGCAAAGTTTTATACAATAAACTAATTTCTTTTATAGGAGCTAATGGTCTTTTAAAGAAAAGCTCTCATATAGGCATCGAAACACCTAAAGAACTATTACCCGGTCATGGTACTGTAGCTGCTTTAAATTACGATTTTTTTAAATCTTCTATAATCAAAGAATCTCATGAGACTTTACTTCATGGGTTTTTAGCAATTCAGGGTATTTCTCCTTTAGCAGGATTTGGAAGGGATGAAATGATGAGCGAAAATAGTGACTTAAGTGCTTCTGATTTAGATTTCTTAAAAAGAAATTATTTAGTTCACGAGGTTCAAGAAGAAACCAGCTCTAGGGTTACATACCTTCCAGAATTCAATGATTATGAAGACATAAATAATCAGCTGGGAAAGCGTAATGCGTGTCTTGAATTACACACAGAACAACTAGAAATTATCATAGGCAAAGTAAAAAAACTTTTGAACCGATTGGAGAAGATGCAACAACCTGCTAGCGCTGATAAAGAATATAAACCTGTTTCAACATTAAAAAGCTATCTAAGACACAATTTTGAAAAGCTTGCCTACTTAACAGGTTCGAATAGTGATTTTCTTTACAGTATATATCTAGGTAACAAATTCTTTTACAAAGATATTCTTGGGTCAAAAGTATTCGATGAAAATGTCGAAGATAAAAATAACGTAGATTTGCAACTTGAACTAATGCTTGAAACAAACCGCACCGACTTAGATAAAATTTTCATGAATTCGATTGTATATTTGTTGGATGCATTGCGAGCCAGGAGAGATGTTTGCAGATTTTTACTCACAAGAGATATTGCAGGCAAAGGTTTTGCTGAGAATTATAAAATCTCATTAGTCGCACTAACCAACCTCGCGGAATTATCGACACTTAAAACTCTCAAAAATGAATTGACCAGAAAGAGCTCGGGCTTAATAAAAGTTAGAGAAGAATCAATGGATTTCTTTGTTGATTCAAAAACCAATTTAAAAAAAGATGGGAATAATAAAAGAATATGGATTGATATGGAGTCAGCTTATAAATGGCTAAAAAATCCTAAAAGAACATCTACATGGAAAGAAGTTGTATTAGCTCCATACTTAAATAAAAGTCTGGACTATTTGGATTTGACTGTCTTGGGCAATGATTTTCTAAAGGCTCTCAATGAAAATAATAAATTTTCACGTACTGAAAAATCTTCTATCAAGAGTGCTTTGCATCTTAATAAAAAGAAAGGTTCAAAAGTTTCAAAAGCTTTATTGGATAGCTTTTATGAAGAATCTGAGTCTTTTTTTAGCCAAAGAAATTAATTAAATCATTCAAATTTGGCTTGCTTGACCTTTGTCCAAAAGTAAGGACTGCGTCTTTGTTTACCAGTTAGTCGAGCGAACTCATCGAAGAAATAAACATCTGCTCCAATGGGTCCTGTGGTCCCTATGTGCAATTCAAAAGTTCCGTCTTCAAATTTTAGGAGATGTTTATTGTGATCTATTTCTATTTTTTCGGTAGGTTTTTTCATGCCTCTTCCCAAAATTTTAATGTGGTTGGATTTAAAATAGTTGGGTCTTTGACTAATCTTAAAATAGCCTTATAAAACTCATCTGCAGCTTCATCAGAAACTAAAAGCCTCAAAGATTCAATTACGCGCGTGATACGCAACTGATTGTGATCATAACCCTTTTGCCAAGCATCGTTTCTACTCAAAAAAGATAGAAACCAAGCAGCCGATTTCTCAAGATTATTTATGACTTTTGGATTGTTTTTAAGTTTGTCTATCAATGCTTGATCATTCAAGAATAGTTTATTAAAAGTTGCTTGGCTTGGTTTGTTCGTAGGAAAAACTAAC
>MDSV01088787.1_pt1 | contig 10823 bp, 8 predicted proteins | sample 810851 | NCBI WGS metagenome assembly MDSV01 (sample SAMN05326640, study PRJNA326480) | marine metagenome | isolation source: seawater | place: Atlantic Ocean: North East | collected 2012 | reverse complement strand
TATTTCGCCGTGTCATTTTCCTCTCATCCCCTCCCGGTCCGGAGGGGTCGATGTTCAAACTTTTCGTCAACCGCATAATCGTACGGAGAGTATGTATGCTACGTAGTGGTTGTTTTAAGCGTTTTTTTGTTGTTATTATTCTTGCAATAACTGGATTATGTACACAAATGATCGTACAAAACCGGCGTTTCGCTTTAAATGTAACGTCATGGACACTGTCACAGGCGAGTATACACGCCCTTCGATCGTTTTGACACAAAAGCCCCCACTTGTACTTTACACCCACGCCTCGCAGCCCCTTCTCATCTAGGTATGAGCACGGGCACCACCACCACCACTACCACTTCGACATTAATGGACGTCGATTACATTACCCCAGATATATTTAGGAGCGTGTTAAAATCTACGCTTCACATGTACGGTCACATAAAGTACATGGGTCCGCCTCGGCTCCGAAAAAGGACACCCGGGTCCAGCATTCAACCACCAATTCAAACGTCAATTGTTCAAACACAAAGTTGTTTGCCGTCAAGTAGGCAAAAGAAGATTACTCCACCCAATCCAACAACCCAACACCTTCCAAGTGTTGCTCCTAGTTCAAGTATTGCGTCTTCCACTGACATCTCTGGAGATGTAACAGAGATACAAGACGTATCAAATCCATTATCGTCGACGCAGATACAAGATGACACATCAAACAAAAGCAAAAGAAAAACAGGATCGAAGAAGGCGGCTACGTATTTAACGCACACTGTTGATTTGTACCATCCTACAGCGGTTGCAAAACGCAGGGCGGCAAACGAACAAACCTTCATTCGGAATAAAGATGGATTATTCCATACTACTAATCTCATTGCTCTCGGCCGAAAAGCGTTGGATTCAGCAACTAGACGCAATAAGAATAGTGTGTCTAACTTCGACCATCTTGTGAAAGAAGTTATTATCCGTGACGGCGGTGATCAACTGCTTACAAGTTGCATGAAGAATGCTCCAAAGCATGAAAGTTTTTCCATTTGGAATAATGATGGCACTTTAAAATCAGAAGAGGATATTGAAAGCCTCCATAAATTAAAGCAGTCCGTTCTCACTCACAAGTCAGCAGCGTGGCGAGAACGCCACGATAATGGCAGCACCCAAACTGGTGGGACACCTGATCTTATAAAGATTGGCTATAAGCGCCTCGATGAAGAAGATCAGACTTTTCGCGCACATGTTTCAATTGCGAGCGCCGACAGCTCTGATTCCGCCTCCAATATCAGTTATTAACCACTTGAATGATGCAAGCGCCCGCTAAGCTGTCTGTGTGCTTTAGTGTTCGCGAATACGGTGTAGTTTATCGTACGCATGATCCGTGAGTATTTTTGTGGGTTTTCTAATCCCATAAAGGGTATATGGGCGTGGTTGGGACTGTTCGTTGTAATTGCACACTCCGTCTTCAATGCGTGGATAAAACTATGCATAAACGAATGGTACTCTGGATTTTATAACTTACTGCAAACATCTGGAGACATAGAGTCAATACACGACATTTCGACGGCGCTTTCGGGGCCTATAATCCACCCAGAATATGCTTCTGGGGAAATTGATCTGTTGCGTTCAAGGACGGCAGCCGTATACGGTTTCTTGTGGAAGTTTATTGTACTTGTGACACCATCAATGATTATACACCCAGTATTTCGTTGGATACGCTCCAACTGGGCATTTGAATGGCGAATGGCCCTTATGTTAAGGTATTTTCAGAAATGGTCTCCTAATCACGCTCCGATTGAAGGCGCGTCTCAACGTTTACACGAAGACACACAACGCTTTGCGAGAGGAATGGAAACGTGCGTTGTATCAATTTTAGACAGCGCATTAACACTTGCTGTGTTCATCCCGGTTCTTACACGGCTGGGTGCCGAGGTCACAGCGCCCACATATCTTCTGTGGGCCGATCGATTTTGGCTTGTTATTGTCGCCGTGGTTGTAGCGACTATGGGTCTTCTTGGAGCGGTACTTACTGGACGTAGGCTTGTTGATTTAGAGTTTGAAAACCAACGAGTTGAAGCTGTTCTTCGGAAAAATTGTGTTCTAATTGAGTCTGCCCCCAATAGCATATGCACTATAATGACATCTCCCGACACCCAAGAAGACATATCTTCCGACCCTGGCGCTCCCATCCAACTGAAAATGCCAGACATCCTTCCTATTTGGGTGCTTCTAACTAGTAACTATCGTCGACTGTTTGCGAATTTTTTTCTTTTGAATGTTTGGCTATCCGTTTGGGATCAACTTATGACGGTTCTACCGTATGTAATAGTTGCACCACTTCTTTTTACCGAGGTGTTCGAAGAACGTATAAACATGGGAACTCTGATTCAAACATCTGATTCATTCTCCAAGGTTTTTGGAGCTCTTTCAGTAATCGCAGATAGTTGGGGAGCAATAAACGAGTTCGCGTCGACTGTCGTTCGTTTACGCCAATTTGAACAATCTCTCCAATTTGGCCTAGAAAATGCAAAAGACGGCCAGTTGATGGCTCGTGGCTTACCACAAAGCGATTCATCAGCTACTGACGAAGTAACAACTTGCATTGTAACTCGTCATAAAAACGACACCCCCGTTCCACCAGCCAATAACACATTCACGACAGATATTGAGCTTCCAGATCATCGGATGAGTACAATGGATGAAGAATCCCAACACATCCAGGAAGCACAAACAAATGTATGGAATCGCTGATAGACTTTCCTAGAACGACAAAAAACCATTGCGTTTTTTCTGCGTCTTGTGTGGCTCCATCATATAAGACAGAAAGTCGACGTGGTAAAAAATATTTTAAAATGTGGGTATTGTTGTTGTGAAGCTCAATTCTCTGACTGTTTTATAAATCATGAATTATAATAGATGTATTGAAAGGGCATAGTGTGCTTATTCCGCGCTAGACCCGCATAGCTTTTGTGCGTGGATCAAGACGTAAACATACTCTGTTGACGCAGAGTTTATAAAACGCATCAACTAGGGGAATAATACGATATGGACTTTAAGAGCGCCCCACAACTAAAAACATTTGCTCCTTCAAGAGATGATGTTCTCACAACACTCGCCTATTTTTTTGGCGCACCGGTTTCGCCTGAGAAACTCAATGACTATTCAGAACATCACGCTCAAACATACCATTTCCCCGGTGGGCATAATATGTACCACACCCATTTCGTGTAGTGCGCGCATGCTGACATGTGATTGTTTGGTGTTTTCAGATGCATATTACGGGAATAATTTGAAGATCCGTGATACGCTTAACAACCTCATCTTGAAGTCCCCACAAACGTGGCAAACGTCGGTTGGGCTTCCATTTGTGCGCATAGAAGGGACCGTCGTGGAATGGGATGAAATTCGTTTTGACGTGCGACTGTTGCAGAGGGTGCCCTACGAAGGTAAGCATCCGGCACCCTACTTCTTTGTCCCCTTCTGTCCCCGCGACTGACGATTCGGTTCGTGCGTTGCTGCTGATAGGCGTTTCGCGGATGCAAACCAGTCTTCGCAGGAAGCATCGTGATCGCGTCGTTCGTCGGGGTCTTGGAATGCTCATCGAAAGTGACTTTTATGCCACAGAAGCTGGGCGCCAGCACTTTGCGGATCAGCTCACGTCGATCAGGTATTGTGTCCAGGAGACGTGTAATTTTGACGTGATCTTCTCGTACCTGACGTGTGGAAATTATGATTTCCGTTATGACATGGCCAAGTCTCTTCGTCCAAAACGTTCGGTAAAGATTGCAATGCAACACGAACTTATGATGTACGGAATTTGTCAAAAGGAAGGCCTTGGACTCGACAAGGCGGTTGAAGAGGTCAAGTTCCGAATGAGTCGTTATGGCGTGACCCCGAACATGATGGTCATTCCACCGTGCGCAAAGCTAGATTTGAACTAGCACCGAGTGCGGCTCTCTCCAACATTACCAAACCTGCTTCCCCATCCCTGTTGTCCGCAGGCAGCTCGGCCTCTACATGTCGCTGGCCCCGGAAGAAAAGACGCTGTATTCGGCGGGCGGATCAAAGGCCCAGTCCGAGTTTGATTCGGGGTTGCAGGGATTCTCGACTCGCGCATTCCGCGGTCTTGGAGTGGTCACCACCGAACCGTTCGAGGTGTCGGATGATCAGGACAGTGTCCAGATGCTAACGAGATCGACCCAGGTGGGTGAGTTCTACGTGATGGGTCCTCCAACGGTCAAGCCCAATGGAAAGAATGAAAAACATTTCATGGATATCCTCATTTATGACGAGGAGTCAGACCGCCATGTCCGCATCACGTGGGAACAAGCTTTGGACGCAACATGTGCTGGCGAGCTCCCAGGCGGCACAGTAATGGGAAAGAAGTCGAACGGCACCGACAACATGACACTCACCGACTGGAAAGCTGCGGCAGCCCTTTGGAACGCTCTCAACAAGAATGGCCACGATAGTAAAGACTTATCAAAAACTGGTGATAAGTACGACGATCTTGAGCCTGTGTACATTGTCCTCGCGCGCCCATTCATCGAGCACTTGATGCACTCGGCCATCGTCGCCGTCGCCGGTCGTGATACGGGAGCAACGCTCTTTGGCCCGGCTGATATGCAAATCTCGGCCAACACCCAGGTCAAGACCATCGAAGGCCATTACACGGGCCACTTCAAGTCGGTGGTGACCAAGCCCCAGAACGTCTACGTGATGCGCGATGTTTGCTGTGGTGGGTACGTGGCCGGTGGAAACTGTTCCTTCTTTGCTAAAAAAAAAGATGGAACGTACGATCTCGATACTGCTGGCAAAGCAATTATGAATCGCCTTTCGTTCTACGATGATGTCGCAGCAAAGTACCCGTCCATGCTGGCGTTTCCTATGGCTCCAAGCCAGTGGAACAGCGGTAGCATGGACACGGTGATGAGCGTCACTAGTCGTCTTCTTCCTTGGGAAGTCCAACAACACGGCGTCAGCGAGCACAACTCTTTCCCCGGGGGTCAAGAAATGTTCGCGCAGTACGCAAATAAGCTCGAGCTCAACCAAATTCATTACGGCGAAGACATGAGAGCCAACGAGAACATGGAGTTTATCAGCCAGGGTTCTACGAACAATGCACTTTGCTTCCTTGGGCCGCACCGCAAATACAACCCCTTCTCCAAGAGTGCTTTCGAGCTCGTCCCAGGTCAGGGACATTGGGGTCCGGACGCCATACCAGGAGATGCAAGGTGGCGCAGAGGAGAGGCGGTTTCACTCAAATCAGCACGCGAGTCGATGGTTAGCCTTGAAGCTGCCGCGTCGTCGATGCTTGCATTTGGGGCCCGTTCGTAAAAAGAGGGATGGATACCATTGCGCCTGATCTTGATGGGCCGCATATGCATCAATGCGAACTGAAAAACATGACGCCGGTAAATGTCACATTATACTCAATTTATTAATGTAGATAGCAGCACTTGTCTTGTATTCGTGTAGTGTACTGCACGGCACCAATGGTATCCCTAGCAATGTTACCTTCTTCTGGAGAGTCAGATGACGAAGAAGATAGTGGGCGTGTAGTTGGTTGTGGTCTGGGAGCACGAGTGTCTAAAGATTGCATCGAACAAAAACAAGACTCCTCTTTGAATAAAAAAATAAGAAAGAGAAAACGTGGGTCAAATGACGGTTCGGGTGAAAGCGAAGACTGGGAATCAGGAACAGATGTTTCTTACGAAAGTGACGAAGCCGACGATAAACGTGATGATGATTGCGGCGAAGCCGACGAGGGTAGCTCATCCGGTCCGGAATCTGAGCCAGACCACCCGAATACTGTTCTAGACACAATGGTGATTCCTCCATTGGAATCCAGTACACAATCTTTGCAGACGAATTCTGGATTGTCACTTGGTTCGTATATTGACAAGACATTGAGCAACCCAATATTTTTTCGTATGAATCTGGCATGTAAATGGAAATCCATGCAAGACATGCGTGTGTATATGAGCTCTAAAACCACGCCAGAGTCGGAAAAAATTCGATGTCTTATAGATACGTTGATAGAGAATTGCAGTCGTCTACATGCTCGAAACGACAACCTTGAGGATCACATTATCAGCTTAAACAGAAGCGTGGGGTCTCACCAAGCACATTCAATAGAAGAGATTGCTCGTACTCTTGTACAGGTTGATTCTTTACGCTCATCGTTACTTAATTTTCACGAACGAGACAAAGAGCATGCGAACAAACTCGTATGCCACAACTCTTGCTTGAGACTTTTTTAAAAGCCACCGTTCGTTAAAAAGTAGACGTTTGTACTGCTCCACATAATGCAACTTTAATTGGTTGTATGGAGAGAGGATGGGCAGTAGGAGTGGCTGATGGACGCTGCAGGAAATGTCACGCTTATATTTTATAGGCTCCCTGAAAAATGGTGGAAAGAACCATTCCTAAATATTATTGCCGCAGCCGCCCAGGGCTCACAGTTTACACATGTGGAAATAGCGATAGGTAACGAGTCGGGTGAGTATGGTGAAATGAAGAACGTGTTGCGTATCTTTAATGACAACATTGGGGTGGAATGTGTGACCAGAACAGGGAGAAACCCAGCATACACATACCTCCAACTTGGGTGTAGCAAAGCAGCTGAACTCGCTATGCTCCGATTTGCAAACGAATCGGTCGGAAAACCATTTAGCAATATTGCTATGGCTAGGTCTATAACTATCCCTAGAACGACAGATCATACGAGTTATTTTTGCGCGGAACTAGTCGCTGCTGCGTTACAAAAAGGAGGCCTTCTCTCTTCCTCGTCGAATCCGGGAGCAGCAACACCCGAAAGCTTGCATGCAATGTACTCGAAACGGGCAGCCACCACTGCAAATCCCTATCTACTACGCGACGTCGCAACAAAACAGCGCCTGACTTCCTCTTCTGTTTGTTCTCAAACGCCTCAGCGTGTGACCACTCCACAAGACGTGAGAATGGCAAAGGCGGAACACAATGCACTAATGATAAAGAAAGCGCTGGACGGCGCCAGAGGAGCCAAGAAAATAGGAAATTTCCACGTTTTAGCCGGTCGGAAAAGCGTATCTCACAACGCACTTCCCGGACACATGAAACTCACACTCGACAGCCTGGACATGCGGCGGGTGTTGGGGGGGAGATAGCTATGAAAGAGCGCAATTTCATGACTATACGTGTGGTTCAACAGATCTTTTCTTAATCCTAACCCTGGCCGGTTGTATTGGAGGGGCCGTTGGATTACTCGGTCCTTCATCTAGGGGTGTCTCGTCCGCGTCTTCACACCTAGAAGGCATGGCTGCTGGTATTGCCATGTCGTACGCAGCCCTTTCTAGCTTGCGGCGAGCGGCCGCTATCTTATGCTCTAACGTTATCTTGGCTTCCGAGCTTTGACCTTGACCTTGGGGAGGGGCATTATTTATTTGAGATAACTCTTGCATGTAGTCTTGCAACTTGGAATGTATTTGTGGCACAGTCAACTCACTTTCATCCTTATTGTAATTAAGTTCGTCGGGGTTGAAATCTGATAGATATGGAGGGGGCGTACCTTGTTCTGTTCCAAGTCCTTCCTCGTCAACCGGAGATAAATAAAGTTTTTCCTCATAAAACTTTGTCACCTGATATCGACCCATCTGTATGTACGTATAACTGCTTCCCGGAATAGAAGAGAACACATAAACACGTTGGTCGGGTGATGTGTTTATTTGTTTACCGAGATCATCCACTAATTTTTCAGTCTGTTGGTAGGAAGTTGCGACCTCCTCACGTTTCGAATCAGAGTCGAATCTATTGTTAACAAGCAAATCCTTTAATTTCGATTGCTCCTCTTTTGCTTCATCCAACTCGTATTTGAGTTGACGAGTATGACGGCTCAAATTCGAAAGTCGGTTGAATAGCTTGAACATTCTACTATAGTAGGGATCCACTTTAGGTTCATTATCTTCAATATCGATCTTGACTTGAGGAAGGCTATACGTTATAGGTTGTTTCCGAGCGTACCCTTTCACATGAGCACGTACATGTGGACCCTCTAACTCTTGCAACGCAAGAAAAGTAGAATCCTTGGTTTCGTATTTTTGGTTGCGTGGGTTGGAAAACAAGTAGACATTGTGTCCACCGCGATAGATTCCTTTATTGACGATGTTTGTCGAATAGCACAACATACCATGACGGGCATAGGAACGAGAGTGGGGAGACATATCGTCGAAACTCATACCCAACCCTCTCAACATTGGATTTACGACAACCTGCGGTCGTCCACCCGGACCAGTAAAGAAACCAAGATTTTCTAAAGTATTCTGTGCATCTCCGAGCTCATGAAAGTTTTTGTATGCGGCATCCCAGGTTTGTGGTGCACCGGTGGTCATCTCCAGAACCTCATGATCCCAGAGCCCACCGTGGGTGGGAACCAACGAATATGGCGAGAGCGTCAGTGCTTTCATTTGAACCAGTGTCTCGGACAAGTCTGTTACGCCCTTTTTTATAGGAGCGCCTGTTGCATCATGGGTTCTCTCCACGTGGACGACGGGACCAGTGTTAATTTTCCCCACTTGTTTCTGCGTACATTGTAATTTGTCGTTCTGACGACGTGTGCTCATATCTTTTTAAAATGCGCGTCAAACCCACACTCTATGTTTTACTACATGTCATGTTCTCTATACTAATCTACATGTGCCAGACATTGCACAAACCACAATCGTTCGTATCAACTCTCAAACACGCGCTACGGCGCGTCCTCCTCCTGGAGTTTTTCATACTGCCAGTCTATGTTTGGAAGCACTCTCTTCCAAGCACCTCATGACTTCCTCGGCCGAGGGGCGTTTAAGTGGGTCCTCTTCTATCATTTTATCAACTTTATTCAATATTACATCCATTTCTTTTGTGGTTAATAAATGTTCTTTGTTGAACGACTTTGTAAACAATTTTCGAAACGTTATCCCAAGCGCATATATGTCGGATAGTGTCGTGGCTCGTTTGTATGTTTCCGTTTCCGGTGGTCTGTATCCATCGGTGTATGAATACGTCATGCTATTCGGATCTGCTCTGTTGACACTTTCACCATCGTATAGAAGCCTAGCTAGGCCAAAATCTGCTAGGAGTACTGTTGGCACTCCTTCCTTTTGATCTGTATTTGGATCGAACAAGAAGTTTGTTTCCTTAATGTCTCGGTGGACAACGGCAAACGGTTGTAATGTATGAAGAACATTTACTGAGGCACACATTTGTATCATGACGGGCACCGCGATGTCGAAAAAATTCTTGGGCCATTCTTGAAGGAATGTAGGCAGATAACCCCCCCTCCACCAATTGAAGAGGTCGTGTTTGTGATGTTTCATCACGTATGTCAGACGTAAGTTATTTTCATCTCCCCCCCAAAAGACAGCGGGGTGTGGCTTGTTGTCATTATCATAAACTCTGCTTATGGACACAATAGTCCTTCCTTGGTCTTTTTCGAAAAGGAGTTCCATGATCGACACCTCTCTCAGGACAACAGATACTATCGTATTATAGTTGAAATCAATTGCAGGCTGGTTTTTGCCAATGTAGTGTTTACCATCTGCGTTGCCAGTAAGTTGCATCATGCGCCCATACCCACCGTTTTGACCAACATGCTGTCTTTCCCCCAAAATGCGATCTTTGTAATGGTTGGCGAGTTTCCAGTTTTTCGACACAGAGTTGTAGTATTTCTGTGCTTTCTTATGTGTTGTTTCGTAATTTGATATGTCAGGCATATTGTCCATCTTCAACGAATTCACTATTGCTTGCATTTCTTGATCCTGGTCGCTGTCTTCCATAACGTGATTTGGAATCTGGTCAATAGCACACAACACACCAAAATCGAAGACGTACCATACGTACAACTCGGTCACATTCACGATGTTTATCCATTCGTTAGATTCGGTGTTGATGATATTATCGAAATTTCGAACATCATTTTCAATGGTCGAAAAAGAAACAAAGTCCTTCATGTGTTTAGCTATGAGATGTGAAGCAAAATTAGGAGAGTCGATTAGTATGTGGCGTGCGGCAATGTACGTGGCAAGCTTGTTAGCTACGATGTGTAATTTGTTCGTGATGTCTTCATTGTTACTGTAAATGAGTGTAATGTCTTTATTTTTATCTGCAACCAGTGCCTCTAGTGCTGCAAGCACATGGACAAAAACAATAGCCCGACACTTGACGACGGCAGACACCACAGCCTCTTCGAGTGGAGAGCCTTTGCGAATTTTGGTCACAGGTCGTCCTAATAAATCACCCGGTGGACGCTTTCCATTCTCTACATAAGTGTGATACTCGCGCCTGTCTCCTATGCGGAGATGATACAATGGTGGTAAATACGATTGTTCGGTTCTCGGATCGTCGTTCATTGTTTTATGAATATAACGGGAAAGAGCTCGATGGGGATACCGCGTCGGTAATGTCATGCTCTTATAATGCCTATTTGATATCTATATTTACTTTGATATACGCTCGGCTTATTTGTATGCTTATACTTTTGTTCTGTATACAGTGCGTAGCGTACATACACTTCGTACTATTATGCGGTTGACGAAAAGTTTGAACATCGACCCCTCCGGACCGGGAGGGGATGAGAGGAAAATGACACGACGAAATATTTGAAACATTTTCTGCACATTCCAAATATTTGTCGTTACTGGTAGTTACAGTTCGTTACGCATGTAGTTTACTTATTAAGGAAGGTAGGCTATGGTTAACACGTAACGTATGTAACGACAAATATTTGGAATGTGCAGAAAATGTTTCAAATATTTCGTCGTATCATTTTCCTCTCATCCCCTCCCGGTCCGGAGGGGTCGATGTTCAAACTTTTCGTCAACCGCATAATCGTA
>MDSV01085370.1_pt1 | contig 10823 bp, 6 predicted proteins | sample 810851 | NCBI WGS metagenome assembly MDSV01 (sample SAMN05326640, study PRJNA326480) | marine metagenome | isolation source: seawater | place: Atlantic Ocean: North East | collected 2012 | reverse complement strand
TATCAACTGCGTTTTTTACTTCTAATATTATTGCGTCAATTTCATAATCGGTATTAGTTTCGATTAATATGCTTCCTGAATTCTCTCTAGATGTAGATGTAACACGTTCAATACCAGCAATACCTTCAAGATTATCTTCAATTTTTAAAACTACCCCTTCTTCAATCTCACTTGGTGAACCACCAGGTAGTGCAAAATTTATCGAAATATATTTTGGTTTTATTAGTGGAAAAAAGGATGATTTTAAAGCTAGAGTACCGGCAATACCAAAGATTATAAAAAAAATTATTAAGATATTAACGGGAATTTTGTGATCTACAAAATATTTGATAATTCCTCTCACCTTTGAACAACTTTAATTTTCATTCCTTCATAGATATCGCTAACATTAGATGTAATCAATCTAGTACCATCATTGATACCTGTAACTATAACATTTTCTTTATTATAAAACAATGGTGTAACATTAATTTTTGATATTTTGTCGTCTTCATTTGCAATAAAAACATACTTGTCATTTATCAATAATGATCTAGAAATTAGTTGACTATTAGGAATTATTCCCATTGTAATTTTAACCTCAACGAATTTACCCTCAAACAAGTTCTTATTATTGAACTCAATAAATATTTTAATTGTTTGGGTCATTTCATCAACTTTTTGGTTGATTCTTTTGATTTTACCAATTATAGTGTTTTTGTTGTCATTAGAGATAATTGAAACACTTTGATTTAATTTAATTTTTTCAATAAGATTGACAGGAATATTAACACCAACTTCAAAGTTGTTTGGGTCTATGAATTCACCTAATATTTGATTTGGAACGATAAATGCTCCATCAGAAATATTACCTTTAACCAGAACTCCATCAAAAGGAGCTTTCATCTTGTATTTTGACAACCTTTCTTCTAAATTCTTTACTTTGTAGTATGCAGATTCTAACCCTCTGCCGACCAAAAATAAATTTTCTTTTTCACTGGAAGAATTAGGTATTTTTGAAATTGGAATTTCAACTGACAAATTATCGAAATAGCTTTTCCATTCATTGAAATTTTCATTGTAATCGATTTTGATATCTGGTAACACAGATGCGATCAAGTTTTTTAATTCGCTTCTTGATTGTTTTACTGTCGAGTTAAATTCAGAAGAATTAATTTCAATTAAAGTTTCACCTTTTTTAAAGCTTACCCCTTCCTTAAAGCTTTTATTTCTGTTTTTTTTCTTTGTTCCTTGTACTTCACTAATTATGCTTATTCTATTTGAAGACTTTAATTTACCATTTCTTTCTATTTCTATTTTATTTGAACCATTTTTAACTACTTCAATGTATACTGATGTAAGTGAATTGTTGTTGTAGGTTGGTTCAGATTTATTTAAGTCAATTATTAGATTAGAAATGAAAATTCCTATTATTAATAATAACAAACCAAACCCTATTGAAACTAAAGATTTTCTCATGTGTAACTTTGTGCAAATTTAGTACCAAATGGTTTGTATTTTCTTTTTCTTATTGTTAATTATTACTTAAATTTTGATTTACTTAGCAATATGACATTTCAAAAAGAAATTATCATCGGTCCGTACAAAAGAGGTTTTCACATTATAACCAATCTCATTGTAAATGAATTACCAGTAATGTCAGGGATTGTGAATGTATTTATTAAACACACCTCTGCAAGCCTAACAATTAATGAAAATGCTGATCCCTCTGTCAGGGAGGATTTTGAAACTCATTTTAACATAATGATTCCAGAGGACGGAGATTATTTTAAACACACACTAGAGGGGCCTGATGATATGACTTCACATCTAAAAAGTAGTTTACTTGGCTCATCAGTAAATTTTCCTGTAAAAAATGGTATACCTCAACTAGGTACTTGGCAAGGAATATATCTATGTGAACATAGAAATGATGCTTCAAAAAGAAAACTAATCATTACCCTAATAGGTAATTAGTTAAGAGATGAAATCAACAATTTTTTCAAGCTGCATTCCTCTTGAACCCTTTATGAGTATATTTGAATTGATAATACTTTTGAAATCTTTGTTGTCCAGTAATTCTTTATAATTTTCACAGCTTATAAATTTTTCCGTAAAAATTGTTTTAGAAAAAATTTCTCCGATCAAAAAAACTCTATCGATTACTAAACTTTTACAATAGTCTACAATTTCTTGATGAAATTTATTTTCTTCTTTGCCAAGTTCAAACATGTCTCCCAAAATTAGAATCTTATTTTTCAAATCAGATTTATCAAATGATTTAATAGCTAAAGTCATACTTGTAGGGTTTGCATTATACGCATCAAGAACTATTTTATTACTACTTTTCTTGACTATCTGAGATCTGTTATTAGATGGAATATAGTTGGATACACCCTCTTTAATTTTTTCTATACTAATTCCAAAATAAGAACCAATCGAAATTGCTGAAATAATATTTTGTATGTTATAACTGCCAAAAAGTGTGCTTTCAATAGTCATATTTTTTATCTTCAAAATTATATTTGGATTCTCTGAAATTACAGTGTATTTAAAATCAGCTTCTTTTTGACTAAACCCAAATTTATTTGTGTATTTAGATAAAATTTTATTTTGTTTTTCATCATCTGAATTATAAAACACAAAACCAGAACTATTAATTAGATAATCATATAATTCACTTTTTCCCTTTATTACACCTTCTTCACTTCCAAACCCTTCCAAATGTGCTTTTCCAAAATTTGTAATATATCCGTAGTCAGGTTCGGCTATTTTTGAAAGCAATTTTATTTCGCCTATGTGATTGGCCCCCATTTCAATAATTGCGAATTCTGTTTCATTTGAAATTTCTAATAATGATAGTGGAACACCAATATGATTATTTAGATTTCCCTTCGTACAGTAAGTTTTAAAATGTGTTTTTAAAACTGAATTAATTAGTTCCTTACTTGTAGTTTTACCGTTGCTACCAGTGATTCCAATTATTTTAGTTTTTACTTTCTTTCTATGGAAATTTGCAAGTTTTTGTAAAGAATCCAAACAGTCTTCTACATAAATATAATTTTTATTATCATAAAAATAATTTTTATCATCAACTACTGCAAAAAGAGCCCCATTTTCAACGGCCGTTTTAGCAAATTCATTACCATTAAAATTTGGACCCTTGATTGAGAAGAACATACAATTTGTGATTATTTTTCTTGAATCAGTTATTACACCATTGGATTTAATAAACTTTTTGTATAATTCTTTGGTAGACATAAGGTAAATGTAAAAAAAAACCCTAAAAAAAAATTAGGGTTTTTGAAGATTATAATAATAATCCTTTATTTTTTTGAAAAAGAATTTTTTGTTCCTATTCTTGACATAGCACACCTGAACCCGATAAAATCTGTTGCTTGATCTTGAGGATAAAATCGCCTTTGGGCAGGGTCAAGCCAGTAAGCTCTATCTTTCCATGAACCACCTTTGTATACTCTTACCTGATCACTTATAAGAGTTGTGGCATTATTTTCCATTTTTTCAGGATCTGTTTCAAGCATATTTGGTGATTTATACATGGTTTGCGTTTCACCTTCCTCTTCTTTTACCCTATCATATCTTTCAGTCATATAATTCCTTGACGATCTATAATCACCATCTCTAAAGTTTACATTATAACTTTTATCGTATTGAGTTCTTGCTCTGACATCAGATGAATCTAAATCTACCATAATTAACTCACCAGGCTGCACAACCGCTACTTTTTTACCGTTGGATAATGTTTTGTATTCAGTTTCTGATGCTACAACAGCTTTACCATCTTCTCCAATTTGATACTTTTTATAGTCATTACCTCTAAAGTAATTGAAGTCATTAAATTCGTCATCAATAATTGGTCTGTAAACATCAGCCACCCATTCAGCAACATTCCCTGCCATGTCATATAAACCAAAAGCATTAGCTTCATATGAACCAACTTGATTAGTTATATCAGCTCCATCATCAGACCATCCGGCAATGCCGCCATAATCACCATCACTATTCTTAAAGTTGGCAAGCTGATCACCTAGGTTTCTTCTCTTTCCAGTTCTTGTATATTGACCTTGCCATGGGTATTTTTTTCTAGCCTTATAAACATTAAAATCTCTAACTTCTTTTAATCCTAGGGCTGCATACTCCCACTCAGATTCAGTTGGAAGTCTAAATTTTGGGCTAATATATCCTGATTCTCTATTTGCAGTTGAGGGTAGAAGTGTGTCAGGTGTTCTACTCCTTTTGCCCCTAAGAACTTCGAGATTTCCCCCATAACTTTTATTAGGATTCACTACATAGGTGTCAATATTAAATGTGCTACTATTGTTAACGCTATCAAGTTTGGCATCTCTGACAATAAAACCTTCTTTTTCAAGAATTAATTCTTGGTATCTATCTGATCTCCATTCTGCATATTCTGTTGCCTGTAACCATTTAACACCAACAACGGGATAATTAGCAAATGCGGGATTTCTTAGATAATTATTTACCATATCCTCTGCATAACCTAATTTATTTCTCCAAACTAGAGTGTCAGGTAATGCTCCTAAATAAATATCATAGGAACGATTTCTTTTAAGCCAATCAAGATATTCTAAGTACATTAAATTTGTAACTTCTGTTATATCCATGTAAAATGACTGAACATGCTGTTGGTTTGCAGAATTATTCCAATCTCTCATAGGATCATCTTGAACTCTACCTTTAGTGTAGGTTCCACCATCGATTAATACCATATTAGGTGGAGCGGTTTGGCCCTTAAAGTTGGTATTATACTGAAAGCCTCCTTTTTTAGAATTGATATTCCATCCAGTAGCAGACGATATATTTTTATTATTTGAAAATTGTGATTTATTACAACTATTGAAAGAAAATAATAAAACAAAACTCAATAATATTGAATAATATAAATTTAGTTTCTTTTTCATAATAATCATTAGATTATTCCCGAAGGGAATCCAAATATAATAATTAATAGTTACTTTACAATTATTTGCAACATATTGATTCAATAAAAAAACGTTTAACAAAACTTATTATTATGTTATTTTTGTAAATTCTCAAAATTTGATAATATTAATTATTTTGAAACGTTTTCTGTTAATGAGAATTTTAATCTTATTTTTTTTAATTTTTAAATCTTTTAGTCTCACAAGCCAAATAACTAAAATTGAAATAAATTGGGATGGGGAAAAGCAGTACAGTATAGGTGAAAAATCTTTAGTTGTACCCAAAACTAAAAATTTTGAAAACAATTATAGCTTTGGAGATTACTTCAAAATAGTCAAACAATGGGAAAGTGATAAGATAATAGATAAATCATCTGTTCAAATTTCCAATATTGTTTATTCGGTAATTGACATTGAAAATTATCCAGGACTTGATAAGATAAATTTTGACAAAGAAGCTAATATCAATTTTAATTCTTCAGTTTCTAATAATAAAATATTTTCATTTCTTGAATTGGATCCTATAATCTTTCATGATGGAACTTATAAAAAGGTAGAGAGCTTTGATATTAATTATGGATTTTCAAATACACCAAAAAACAGAAAAGGTTTTATTCATCCTTCTGTAATGAGAAACGGAGATTGGTATCAATTTTTTGTAGAAGAATCTGGCATTCATAAAATTGATAAAAATTTCTTGGAAAATTTGGGTGTGAATACCCAATCTATTGACCCTGGAAATATTAAAATATTTGGTCACGGAGGTCAAATGTTAAGTATGGAAAATACGGATGATTTTTTAATTGATCCACAAGAAAATTCAATTAAAATTATCGGAGAAGAGGATGGAAGTTTTGATGCTAATGATTATATTCTTTTTTATGCCTCAGGCCCTAATGGTTATAATTCCGAAAGTAATACAAATCTTAATCTTTACACGGATAGAATATCATACTTTTTATGCATCGGCACAGAAAATGGTTTAAGAGTCAACGATTTAGTTGAGCCTGAAGGTGAGTCATCCCTTTCAATTGACTACTATACAAATTATCAATTTTATGAGAATGACAATTATAATCTTGCTAAAATTGGAAGAAGATGGTTCGGAGACAGATTTGATTTTGAAAATATCAAAACATTCTCTTTTGAAATAGATAACTTAATTGTTGAACAACCCGTAAATCTCAAGATTAGTGCAGCTGCCACTTCAGAAATAGTTACTACAATGTCAATAGATTTGAATGGAAGTCAATTATCCAGTATGGTGTTTGGTTCAATTGGAGATCCAATTTTAGCAACAGGTGATAGTTACTCAGCAGAAATTAACTTAAATTCCTCTCAGGCTAACATTACATTGGCATATAACAATAATGGAAATCCAGCTTCATCAGCTTATTTAGATTATATTTCAATTGAGGCTATTTCTAGTTTAAATTTTAGTGATGGACAGTTAACTTTTTACAACAATAATTTAGATTTTGAATCTGAAATTGTTAGTTATCAAATTTCAAACAGCAGTAATATCTTAAGTATTTGGGATATTTCAGATATTTCAAATGTTTCAGAAATATCTCCTAACCAGTTAAGCAACTTTACTTTTAAATCATTTTACTCTTCGAAAAACAAGTTTATTGCATTTGATGGAGTAGACTTTCTCACTCCAACTATTGAAAATAATTCTCAAATTTTTAATCAAAATATTAAAGAAAATATTTTTCTTAATTCTTTTAATCAAATTGAACCTGTTGATTATATAATTATTGCCAGATCTGATATGCTATTTGAGGCGGAAAGATTGGCAAATATAAATAGAGATGTAAATGGATTAAATGTAAAAGTTATTGAATTACAAAAGATTTATAATGAGTTTAGCTCAGGAAACCAAGATATTTCAGCAATTAGAAATTTTATAAGGTATGTCTACAATAATTCTAATAACAATAATTCGTTAAAATATTTATGCCTTTTTGGAGATGCATCATATGATTACAAGCAAAGAATTCCAAATAATACTAATATAATCCCTTCCTGGAATTCTTTGAATAGTTTTAGTTTATCTAGCTCATATGTTTCAGATGACTTTTTTGGAATGATGGATAATGGAGAAGGTCTTATGAATAATTTTAATAAACTTGATATTGCAGTTGGAAGAATTTTAGCTGATTCAAACAACAGAGCTAAGGACTTAGTTGATAAAATAGAAAAATATTACAGTCAAAATTCATTAAGTGATTGGAGAAATAAAATTATTGTTGTTTCAGATGATTTAGACGAACCTTGGGAAAATATTATCCAATCTACATCAAATGATATTGCAGATTTAATTACCGAAAACAAACCTTTTTTTAATGCAAAAAAAATATTAGCTGATGCATTTAATCAAGAAACATCATCTGGAGGGGAAAGGTATCCAGTGGTAAAAAGTCAGTTAATTAATGGAATGAAACAGGGAGCTTTAGTTATTAACTATTTTGGACACGGGGGAGAGGATGGTTTAGCAAGAGAAAGAATATTTGATAAAATTGATGCAGCTGAAATTACTAATGATAAATTTAATTGTTTTGTTTCGGTTACATGTGAGTTTACTAAGTTTGATAACCCCAATAGGGAAACTGCAGGTGAACATTTATATTGGAATAAAAATGGAGGATCAATTGCATTAATTACAACTACTCGACAAATATTTGTTTCTGTTGGTGTAAGTTTTAATTTAACCCTTGAAAATTATCTATTTTCAATTGGTTCAGATTCTTACACATCTATGGCAGAAGCATTAAGGTTGACAAAAATTGACCCCTCCATATCTAACTCTGATCAAAGAAGACTTGTATTTTTTATTGGAGATCCAGCTATGAAATTATCTATTCCTAAACCTCAAATTTTAATAACTAATATTAATGATATACCCATAAGTGAATTTAACTCCAATATTCGAGGTCTTGACAAGGTCAATGTAAAGGGAAATGTAGTTGATTCAAACGGTCAATTGGATAATGATTATCAAGGGGAATTAACAGTTACAGTATTTGATAAAGACATAGAAAGATCAACCCTTGGTAATGATGGCACGACAGATAATCTAGGAAATTTAATTTTACTAGATTTTAAAACATTGGGAGAAACTCTTTTCCGAGGAAAGTCCAGTATTAATGATGGTGAATTTGATTTTGATTTTGTAGTTCCAAAGGACGTGGGTATGCAAATTGATAATGGAAAATTTAGTTTTTACTCAAAGAAAAATAATAGTTTAGAAGATAAAAATGGTTATGATCTATCTGTTTTAATTGGAGGGATTAATGAAAACGCAGATGAAGATAATATTGGTCCTGAAATTGAACTATTTATGAATGACGAGTCTTTTATAAGTGGTGGAATAACAAATGAAAATCCTAATTTAATAGTAAAATTGTTTGATGAAAACGGAATTAATACTTCAAGTGGAATAGGTCATGATATTATAGCGATTATTGATTCTGATCAATCTAATTCTTATGTGCTAAATGAATATTACCAAGCTAATTTAGATGATTATAAAAACGGAACTATAAACTTTCCATTTTCTGATCTAAGCTCTGGCACTCATTCTCTAACACTTAAGGCATGGGATGTTTATAATAACTCATCTGAATCTCAAATTGAATTTACAGTTTATGATGAAAATCAGGATTTGGTAATTGAAAATGTATTAAATTATCCTAATCCTTTTATAAATTACACTGAATTTTGGTTTAATCACAATAGTTCAACAACTTTAAACGTTACTATACAAATATTTACAATTTCTGGAAGATTGGTTAAAACAATATTAGGTAACACTGAATCATCAGGAAATAATAGTTTTTCAAGAGATTTTTACTGGGATGGTAGAGATGATTTTGGAGATAAGGTTTCAAAGGGTGTTTACATTTATAAACTCAATGTGAGATCAGAGTTTTTAAATAAAAGTGTCTCAAAAATTGAAAAACTTGTAATACTTTAAAAAAATATTCGCTAATTAAATTAATATGAAAAAAATTTTACTAACATCAATATTTTACATTGTTGCTATTAATATTAACTCTCAGACATCCACAGTTACTATTCCAAGTCCTAATGATACTAGGGTAATTACCACAGGTGTACCTTTTTTAATGATCGCCTCTGATGCTAGAGCTGCAAGTATGGGTGATATGGGTGTTGCAACCTCTGTTGATATATATTCGCAGTTTTGGAATCCATCAAAATATGTATTCTCTGAGTCAAAATCTGGATTCGGTCTTAGCTATACACCATATTTGAGCAAACTTGTTAATGACATTTCTTTAGGAAATTTGACTTATTTTAACAGAATTAATGAAAGAAGTGCATTTGCAGTTAGCCTTCGATATTTTTCTCTTGGAGAGATTGAGATTGTACAAGATGAATTTTCGGAAGCACTTATTGAACAACCCAATGAAATGACTATGGATATTTCATATTCATTAAGACTAGCAGATCAATTTTCAATGGGTGTTGCACTTAGATATCTTAGATCTGATTTAAAGATTGGAGCTGTTGTCCCAGATGCTAAGGCTGCTAGTTCATATGCAGTTGATATTTCAGCATATTTTCAAAGTGAAGAACAAAATTATGGGGATATTGATGGTAGATGGAGGGGTGGTATGATTATTCAAAATCTTGGTCCCAAAATTAAGTATGATGAGTCTGGAGATGAGACATTTTTACCTACTAATTTAAGACTTGGGGGAGGTTTTGATTTTTTACTTGATCAGTACAACAAAGTTTCGTTAACAGCTGAAATAACAAAATTATTAGTTCCTACACCTCCAATTATGGGAAGAGAGTATAATTTTACTGATATTAACGGTAATGGTATTTATGATGAGGGCATTGATGAATTAGGTGAGTTAACATCAAGCGATTATGTAATATATCAAGGTCAAGATAATCAAGATGTTAATTTTCTTTCGGGTGTTTTTCAATCATTTTCTGATGCGCCTGGCGGCTTTTCTGAAGAATTAAAAGAATTTACTTGGGCATTAGGTGCAGAATATGTTTATGACGACTCTTTTGCTTTAAGAGCAGGTTATTTTAATGAAAGTGAAGACAAAGGTGCAAGGAAATTTTTAGCTTTTGGAGCTGGTTTTAAATTTTCTGGAACAAAGATAGATTTATCATATCTTTTTTCAGCTTCAAAGGTGCCAAGCCCTCTTGAAAATACACTAAGATTTTCATTAACCTTTGACTTTGGTTCCAATACTTACTTAGAATACTAGTTTTTCTTTTTAAAAATATGTTATTTTGTCTTTTGCTTTAGACATTCTATGTCTTAATTTTGTCCACTCAACAGTAGTATATGAAAAAAATCACAAAAAATACATATTTATCATGGTATGAGAATATGCTATTCTGGAGAAAGTTTGAGGACAAACTAGCAGCAGTTTACATCCAACAAAAAGTTAGAGGTTTTCTTCATTTATATAATGGTCAAGAGGCTGTTCTAGCAGGGTCTTTGCACGCTATGGATTTATCCAAGGACAAGATGATAACTGCCTACAGAAATCATGTTCAACCTATAGGTATGGGTGTAGATCCAAAAAAAGTTATGGCTGAGCTTTATGGTAAAGCCACTGGAACATCTCAAGGTCTAGGAGGTTCAATGCATATTTTTTCTAAAGAGCACAGATTTTATGGAGGTCATGGAATTGTTGGAGGACAAATTCCTTTAGGTGCCGGTATTGCCTTTGGTGATAAATATCATGGAAATGATGCAGCAACTCTTTGTTATTTTGGTGATGGAGCTGCTAGACAAGGATCATTACATGAAACATTTAATTTAGCAATGCTTTGGAAATTACCTGTTGTTTTTATTTGTGAAAACAATGGGTATGCTATGGGAAC
>MDSV01073035.1_pt1 | contig 10823 bp, 10 predicted proteins | sample 810851 | NCBI WGS metagenome assembly MDSV01 (sample SAMN05326640, study PRJNA326480) | marine metagenome | isolation source: seawater | place: Atlantic Ocean: North East | collected 2012 | reverse complement strand
CCAATCACAATTTTTTTCATTTAATTTTTCATAAGCATGTTTTTCTAAATTATTTGTTTCTGCAGCAAATCCAATTACAAGCTTAGGTCTCAAAGAATTATGATTAGAAATATAATTTAGAATATCTATATTTTTCTCTAATTCTAAATTAAGATTATCTCCTTTCTTAATTTTTTCTTTTGAGGTTTTTTTTACTTTATAATCACCAACTGCTGCTGAAAATACTGCAACATCAGCAGGTAAGCTATTAAGTGTTGCTTTAAACATTTCCTCGGCAGTTTCAACCTCTATTAAATTAATATCATTATTTATTTTCAAATTTGTTGGTCCAGAAATTAAGGTTGTATCAAATCCTTTTTTTGATAAAGATTTTGCAATTTCGTATCCTTGTTTTCCACTTGATTTATTGGTAATAAATCTTACTGGATCAATATACTCATTAGTGGGTCCCGCAGTTACTATTGCCTTTAACTTATTATTTTTCTTTAGATTTTTAAAATAATTTTCTAGTTCTTTTACTATTTCTATTGGTTCCGACATTTTACCCTCTCCATATTCACCACAAGCCATGTCGCCAATATTAGGTCCAATTAACTTATAACCGAAATATTTTAATTTTTTGGTATTTTCCTTATTGGATTGATGTTCCCACATTCTGACATTCATAGCTGGAGCCAAAAAAATTTGTTTATCGGATGCAAGAGTAACGGTTGAGGCAAGATCATCTGCTAATCCATAACTTAATTTTGAAATTGTGTTAGCTGTGGCTGGAGCAATTAATATTAAATCTGACCATCTTGAGAGTGAAATATGATCCATCTCTGCTTCATTCTTATAATCAAATAAATCTGAATAAACCTTTTCTTGAGAAAGTGATACAATTGAAAGTGGTGTTACAAATTTATTGGCATTTTTTGTTAAAATAGTTTTAACAGTAGCTCCTTTTTTTTTTAAAAGCCTAATAATTTCCAAGGATTTGTATGCAGCTATTCCACCACAAATCACTAACAATATCTTTTTTTTATTTAAAAAATTCATTTTGAAATTAAAATACTAAGAAGCCAAAAAATACAAGCAATAATAATCCAATAATACTCTGATTTCTAAAAGATTTCATTTCTATTTCTTTATCTTTAAGAGCTGAATAGGAATTCGAATTTTGAGGTATTTGACCACTTGCTAGGAACGTCAGTGCTTGATTTGCTTTATCCATAATTTGAGGAAGTTCAGGTAGCTTTTTTAGAACTTCAGTTGAATCTTTTAAAGTTTCGGTCAAATTTGTTATTGGATCTTTTGTTTCTTTTAACCATTTTTCTAGCACCGGTTTTGAAGTTTCCCAAATATTTGTATCTGGATTTAGTTTCCTAGCAACTCCTTCAACTACAACCATAGTTTTTTGTAAAAGTAGCAATTGTGGTTGAGTTTGCATATTAAATTTTTCTGTAATATCAAAAAGTTGTTTTAATAGTTTTCCACCAGAAATATCTTTTACAGATTGACCAAAAATTGGTTCACCAATTGATCTTAAGGCTTGAGCAAGTTCGTCAACATTAACATTTTTTGGTACAAGACCAGCGATTATATGAACATCGGCAACTTTTTTATAATCTCTCAGTATAAATCCATATAAAATTTCAGCTAAAAATTTTCTATTTAGTTTATCTAAACGTCCCATTATACCAAAATCTATTGTTACTATTTGGCCGCTGTTATCAATTAAAAGGTTACCTTGATGCATATCTGCATGAAAAAAACCATCTCTTACTGCATGTCTTAAAAAATGCTGGATCATATCGGATGCAATAGTTTTAATATTTATACCTTGTTTTTCCAAAATATTCTTTTCACGAATTGAAACCCCTTCAATCCAATCTAAAGTTAAAACCTTTTCACTCGTAAAATTCCAATAAATTTTAGGTACATTAAATCCTACATCATTTTTTGTATTTTCAGCAAACTCATTTGCGGCTGCTGCTTCAAATCTTAAATCCATTTCATGATTAGTAATTTCCTTAAGCAAGAAAACAACTTCCATAAGTTTAAGCCTCTTAGTTTTTGTTACGATATTTTCAACCATATAAGCTAGAAGCATTAAAGCATCTATCTCTTCATTAAATTTCTTTTTTATTTCTGGCCTTAAAATTTTAATAGCGATATCTTTTAAAGTTCCATTGTCATTAATTTGAGCTTTATGAACTTGAGCAATAGATGCTGCTGCAATTGGATCTCCAAAATTTAAAATTAATTTAAACATCTCATCACCTAATTCGTCTTTTAAAATTTTCTTAGCTTCATTAGTTGAAAATGATGGAACTTTATCTTGTAACTTTTCAAGTTGTCTTGACAGTTCTTCACTAATTATATCTGGTCTAGTCGCTAAGAATTGACCAAGTTTTATAAAAGTAGTCCCCATACCCTCGATTGATTTACAAAGTTTTTCTTCATCACTTAAATTATTAAGTTCACTGTTATTTCGAGAAAAATTTATTGATAAGATTTTTAAAAAAATTTTTATTATATACGGCGGTTCATGAATTTTAGAGACAACCTTAAGCGCATCAGAAAGTGCGATTTTACGTGCTAGTTTAAATAAAATATAAAATTTTTTGATCATTAAATCTTCCATGCAGAATGAATAGCAACAACACCACCACTTAAATTTCTATACTTACAATTAATAAAACCATTTTTATTTAGATGATCGATTAATTGATCCTGATTTAGAAATTTTTCTATACTCTCTACCAAATATTCATATGGCTTCTTCTCTCCTACAACAAGTTTTCCAATTTGTGGGATTAGTTTTGAATACTTTTTATAAATAAAATTTAAATTTGAATTTTCTATTTTAGAAAATTCCAAACATAAAAATCTTCCACCAGGTTTTAAAACTCTATAAGCTTCTTTAAGAGATTTGTTGATATCTTTTGTATTTCTGAGACCGAAACTAATTGTATAATAATCAAAATAATTATCTTTAAAGTTTAATTTTTCAGCACTTTCAACTCTCCAAAATATATTTTTATTACTTTTAAATCGCTTTTTACCCTCTTCAATCATATTTTTATTTGGGTCAACATTAAAAACATTTCCTTGGTAATAAGTTTTTTTAAGATAAAGTTTTCCTATATCACCTGTACCACACGCTACATCAATAAGGTTTTTATCTTTTGAAGGAGCCATCATATTTATTAAATCTTTTTTCCATAAACGATGGATACCCAATGACATAAAATCATTCATAAGGTCATATTTATCATATACTTTATCAAAAACGTTTTTAACTAAACCTTTTTGATTTTGTAAAAACTGTCTCATAGCGTTTAATTTTTTATATGATTAATATAGTGTTAAATGCCAGAATTGCCAGAAGTAGAAATAGTCAAACAGTCACTATTCAAAAACATAAATAATAAAATTATTAAAAGTGTAAGAATTAATAATCCAAATCTAAGATTTAAATTACCATGCAATTTTAGTCATGTCTTAAAAGGTGCAAAAATAAAATATATAAAAAGATTTTCGAAATATATTATTTTAGAGCTAGATAATGGTTTTTATGTTGTTTTACACCTAGGCATGTCGGGAACTATTCATATACTTAAAAAAAAAGTAAAAAGTATTTATACAAACATTAGTTTTTATAAATCACCAATGTTACCCAAAAAACACAATCATGTAATTTTATTTTTTGATCATATTAAACTGTTTTACAATGATCCAAGAAGATTTGGGTTTTTTAAAATTTTTTCAAATAAAAATGCACTACAGAGTTTTTTTCAAAATTATGGACCTGAACCATTCGACAAAAGTTTTAACATAAAATATTTAAGAAAAAAACTTTATAAAAAGATTAAAAGTATAAAAAATTATCTTTTAGATCAAAAATTTGTGTCTGGGATTGGTAATATTTATGCAAATGAAATACTTTTTTTCTGTAAAATCAATCCTTTAAAAAAAAGTGGCAATTTAACAAAAGTTGACCTTAAAAATTTAATTTTATTTTCAAAAATTGTCTTAAAAAAAGCAATTAAAAAAGGGGGTTCATCAATAAAGAACTTTAAAAATATTAATGGAAAAACTGGATCTTTTCAAAATAATTTCAAAGTCTATGACAGGGAAAAATTGAAATGTTTGCGAAAAAATTGTACTGGGATTATCAAGAAAAAAATATTCACAAACAGATCTATTTTTTACTGTAATATTTGTCAAAAATAATAAATTAAACTGTTGACCGTTGTAAAATCTGTGGTTATATCTGCACCCAAAATGGCAAATACTAAATCAGCAATTAAAACAATTAGAAAAAATTCGAGAGAAACTTTAATAAATAAATCTAGAAGGAGTAGGTTTAAAAATGCTATTAAAAAAATGAATAATTTAATAGAGAAAAAAAATAAAAAAGATGCATTAGCATACCTTCCAAAGCTTAATTCTGAAATAATGAAAATTGCAAAAACTGGTATTATAAAAAAAAGAAACGCCTCAAGAAACCTGTCAAGAATTTCTAAAAAAATAAACTCTATTTAACAACTATCAAGTGATATTTTTTGCAACTTAAGATTTGCACTAAATAAATGAATTTTTTTTCTCTAATCACTAGATATAGAAAAAATCTTTTTTAGAAAATAATTTTTAATTAAATTATTTGAAAACTTTTTCGCTTTAAAGTTTAAAAAATATAATTCTATTATTAATTTAATTTTTTTAAAAAAATACACTTCCAGATTTTATATTTTTTTTACTTTTAATAAAAATTTGTTGATTAAATTTTTTAAAACAATTAAGTCAACTATCTATTCAAAATCATGGAAAATACTAAAAATTTGCTTAATAAAAATCACGATCCTAAAAACTTTTGGGAAAAGATTCAAAATGAAATGGTGAATAAATTTGGCAAAGATATATTTGATAGTTGGTTAAGAAAAATCAAGTTTGAGGAGGAATTTAATAATTATATTCTTCTTTCTGTTCCAACTAGGTTTATAAGAGATTGGATAACATCTCGATATTTAGACCAAATTTTACAAATAGTTAAAGGTATAAAAAAAGAAATAGATAGAATTGAAATTTCTATAGATGAAAATATTCACCGAGATAGAAAAATTCACCAGAGCAAAAACGATTTTGGCAATATATTGGAAAAAAACAATGTTTCATTTATAAAAGATTTTTTCTTTCAATATAATAGGATAGATCCAAATAAAAACTTTGAAAATTTTATAATTGGATCAAGCAATAAGATTGCATATGAAGCGTCAATCAAAGTTACAGAAAATGGCTATCATTATAATCCGCTTTATATTTATGGAGGTGTAGGAATGGGTAAGACCCATCTTTTAAACTCTATAGGCCTAAAATTAAAAGAAACAAGAAAGGTTATGTTTATTTCTGCTGAAAGATTTATGTATCAATTTGTAAAATCAATAAAATCTAATGAAATGGTTAAATTTAAAGATTATTTCAGAAATGCAGATACTTTTTTAATAGACGATATTCAATTTATGAATGGAAAAGAGGCTATGCAAGAAGAATTCTTTCATACCTTTAATGCTTTATTAGAGAAAGGCTCTCAAATAATTATTTCTGCAGATAGACCACCTAATAAATTAAATAAAATTCAAGAACGAATTAAATCAAGGTTTTCAGGAGGACTAGTTGTCGATATTCAACAACCAGATTATGATTTAAGGTATAAAATTATTAAATTAAAATCTGAAGAATTAAAAAAGTCCTATTCAAATGAAATTAATATTTCTGAAGAAATACAAATATTTTTAAGCACTGAAGTAAAAAGTAGTATCCGTGAACTTGTAGGCGCACTTAACAGGATTGTGTCTTTCTCAAGAGTATATAATAAAATTCCAAATTTATCTGAAACCAAAATAGTTCTTAAAGATTTATTAAATTTATCTGAAAACAAAGTCACTGTTGATTTAATTCAATCTTTAGTTTGTAAATTTTTTAAAATCTCCAAGACCGAGATGCTATCATCTCGAAGATCAAGGTATCTAGTTAGACCACGACAAACAGCAATTTATTTAACAAAACTTTTAACCTCAAAATCTCTTCCAGAGATCGGTAGAGAATTTGCAAATCGAGATCATACAACCGTAATTCACTCAATTAAAACAATCGAAAATTTAAAGAAGAATGATACTGATCTTTGTAGCAGTATAGATAATCTTAAAAATCAAATTTTATATAATAAATCAAATGAAATTTAGTGTTAATCAGAAAGATTTACAACAATCTTTAGGGTATTGTCAGGGAGTAATTGAAAAAAGAAGTACACTTCCAATACTATCTAATGTTATGCTAGAGGCTAATGGTTCTAGTTTAAAAATTACTGCTACAGACTTAGATTTAATTTTTATAACAGAGATAAGTAATGTCGAGGTTCGTGAGGAAGGAAAAACTACCACATCTTCATCGATAATGTATGATATAATAAGAAAATTCTCCGCTGGAAAAAAAATTAACTTTAATTTAGCTTCAGAAAACAAAATTCAAGTTGAATCTGAAAAATCTGTATTTAATTTAAACTGCATAGGAGCGTCAGAATTTCCAATAACTGAAGCAAATTTTAATCAGGATGAATTTATAATAAATTCAAAAAAATTATTAAAATTAATGAACAAATGTAAATTTTCTGTCTCAAGTGATGAAACAAGACATTATTTGAGCGGTATTTTTTTCCACCAAAATCAAATAGAAGATAAGTTTTATTTAACTGCTGTTGCTACAGATAGTCATAGAATGTCTATTTCTAAACTTTCACTTAAAGAAAAAATAAACTTTGAACCAATTATACTGCCAAAAAAAACAATATTTCAAGTTTGTGCTCTTCTTGAAAATTATGAGGGTGATGTAAAAATTTCTAACCAAAAATCAAAAATTAAATTTGAATTAAATAATAGTATTTTAATATCAAAATTAATTGATGGTAAATTTCCAAATTATTTACAAGTAATTCCTAAAAATAATAAAAAAAAACTAGAGGTAGATTTAGGACTTTTTTTAAGCTCCGTAGATAGAGTTGCATCGGTATCATTAGATAAGAAGGATGGAGTAAAGTTTAATTTAGAAAAAGATAAACTTAATTTATCAGTAAATAATGCAAGCAGTGGTGATGGCAAGGAAACTCTAAACGTTAAATTTGATCATGAGTTAGACATAAGTTTTAATTCTAGATATCTAATTGATATAGCATCACAATTAGACGGAGATAAAATTGAGGTATATTTAAATGATACTGGATCACCAGCGCTAGTAAAAGATCCTTCAGATTTTGATAGTATTTACGTCGTAATGCCGATGAAAGGTTAATTTAAATTATCTAATTCCTTATAAATTTTTTCTTGCAATAAATTTATAAAATTTTTTGGTTCAAGATCTGGATTTATTGGTTTCAAAATAGAAACTGTTAAAATTTTATTTGCAACCAAGGGTCCATTTTTTGGCCACACTGTTCCTGAATTTATTGCTATAGGTTGACATTTAAGTTTCAGTGTATCATAAATCCTCGAGGCACCTTTTTTGAAGTCACTTCTATCTTCTGGACTTACTCTTGTCGCTTGGGGAAAAATTATAATTGGCCTATCAGATTTTTGATACGATAATTTAATTTTCTCATAAAAATCTAAATTTTCTTTACTTATTTTGTTTCTATCTATTGAAATAGACTTTATTTTTTTAAGGTACCAGCCAAAAATAGGAATTTTAAGTAATTCTTTTTTTAGAATAAAAATAGGTGAATTAAATATAGTTTGTAAAAAAAAAGTTTCGAACATTGATTGATGAGAGGATGCAATAAAAAATTTTTCATTGTATATTATGTTTTCTCTCCCTTTAATTACAATAGTTGTAGACATAAAAAATTTTAGACAAAATTTAGACCAATAACCCATTAATTTCCCTCCAATTAAGGTAATTTTATAGGGTAAAAATAATGCCGGTAAAAAAATAATACAGATAGAAACAATTCCCACATAGAAAAAAAATATGAAAAAAAAATTTCTAATCATAACTTTCGGATTTAGATTATCTTATAAATATTTTCTCTTTTAGAAATTATTTTAAAATTAGATCTATTTACCAATACTTCAGCAGGTTTAGTTCTTAAATTATAATTAGATGAAAGCACAATACCATATGCTCCTACATCACAAATTGCTAATATGTCATTTTCTTTTATCTTTTGATATTTTTTTAAACTTAAAAATCTATCTGTTGTTTCACAAACAGGTCCAACAAAATCGTGTTCTTTTTTAATAATAGTTTTATTTTTTTTAGAAGCAATAATTCTGTGTGATGAACCATATAAAGCTGGTCTTATAAAATCACTCATGGACGAGTCTAGTATCACAAAATTTTTTTTTAAAGATGACTTGACATAAATTACTTTTGTTATCAAAATTGCAGTATTTCCAATAATTGATCTTCCTGGTTCAAATATTATTTTAACATTATGTTTTTTTAAAAAACTTTTAATAGCTATTCTATATTTTTCATAATTAAATTTTTTTGAGCTTGATTTATAATCTATGCCCATTCCTCCACCTAAATCAATATAATCAAACTTATATTTCGATTTTTTAATTACATTTTTTATCACATTAATCATTTTTAAATATGGTTGAGGGTCTAAAATTTGGCTACCTATATGAACACTCAAACACTTGATATTTATGTACAAACTTTTTTTATATTTTTTAAGAAGAGTAATTAGAACTTTATCTGAAATTCCAAATTTATCCTCATTTCTTCCTGTTGAGATTTTTTTTAATGTTTTTGCATCAATATTTGGATTTAGTCTTAAACCTATGTTTATTTTTACCCTCCTTTTTTTTGCGATTTTTTCAATAATTCTAACTTCATTTTCAGATTCTGCATTAATTAATAATATTTTCTTCTGTACAGCAAAATTAATTTCATCTGATGTTTTTCCTACTCCTGAGAAAACAATTTTATGAGGCTTAATACCAGCTTTGAGTACTCTTAGAAGTTCTCCTTTAGACACTACATCAGCACCAAGTCCGAAATTTTTTATTATTCTCAAAATATTTGTATTGTTATTAGACTTAACCGAAAAACAAATAAGTGGATTAATTCCTCTAAAATTTTTCTTAAATTGATTTATGTTATTTTTTAATCTTTTAAATGAATAACAATAGAATGGAGTATTTATCTTTTTAGCAAGAGAAAAAGTGCTAACTTTTTCAATATAAAGATTGTTTTTTTTATAATACATTAAATAATAATTGATTGAAATTTATCCTTTTTACTTTCTTTGTATTCAGGATCTGCCTTTTTCCCACATGAAAAAACAATAATACAAGAACATAAAATTAATAATATTTTTTTAATCATTTATATCTTTTTTATATTTCTTTATCATTTTCTTTACATTGTCGAAAGAAGTTCCTCCATATGATTTTTTTGAATTTACTGAATTTTTAATACTAATAACATCTAAAACTTTTTTATTTATTTTTTTGTCGACTTGACTTATTTCATCTAAAGTTAACTCGGTAATTGTTTTACCTTTTTTTTCAGCCATATTTACAATTTTTGCTGTAAGTGAATAAGCTTTTCTAAAAGGATACTTTAGGTCTTTAACAATAAAGTCAGCTAAATCTGTAGATGTGATGTGTCCATCCTCTGACAATTTTAGCATTTTTTTTTTATTGGAGCTAAAATTACCTATCACATCTCTTAAGATTTTTAAGCAGTTTTTAATATGATCAAATGAATTGAAAACTAATTCTTTATCGTCTTGTAGATCTTTAAAGTATGATAAGGGTAGCCCCTTCAATATTGTTAACATGGAGATTAAATTACCAATTGTTATACCAGATTTTCCTCTTAAATATTCTAGTGGATCTGGATTTCTCTTTTGGGGCATTATTGAAGATCCTGTAACAACTTTATCATTTAAATTTATTAAATTAAACGCGTCAGAGTTCCAAATTATAAATTCTTCAGAAAATCTTGAAATATGTATTGAACATAAAGAGACTGAATATAAAAAATCACAGACAAAATCCCTGTCAGAAACAGTATCAATCGAATTTCTTGTTGGCTTTTCAAAATTCAATTTTTTCGAAGTATAAAATCTATCAATATTAAAAGATGTTCCAGACAAAGCTGCTACACCCAGAGGATTCTCATTAAGATTTTCTAAATTATTTTGAAATCTTTTTTTGTCTCTTAATAACATTTCAATATAAGCTACTAAATAGTGAGCAAAAGAAATTGGTTGAGCATTTTTTAAATGAGTAAAACCTGGCATTATAGTTTCGACATTTTTTTCTGCAGATTTTAAAAACATCCTCATAGTTTTATTTAACTCATCGATAATTTCATAAGTAGAATTTTTTAACCAAATTTTTAAATCTGTTAAAACTTGGTCATTCCTAGATCTAGCTGTATGAATAAAACCTGCATCATCTCCTAAAATTTCAAAAAGTCTACTTTCGATACTCATATGAATATCTTCATTTTTATCATCGAATACAAATTTTTTCTTTATTATTTCATTTAAAATTTTTTTGAGTCCCCAGATAATTTTATTTTTTATAGATATACTTATTATTTTTTGCTTCTCTAACATTTCTACATGAGCAATTGATGCAGCTATATCCTCTTTAAATAGTCTTTTATCTATATTTAAAGAAGAACCGACTCTTTGAAATGTTGAGATATCTTTTTGTTTTATTCTACTGCTCCAAACTGGTTTATTGTTTTTATTTTTACTCATGATATGTAACTATACATTTTAGAATGAAATTATTAAGCTATAAATTTTTTTTAGTAGTTAT